>Ga0209345_10002975_pt1 | contig 17908 bp, 20 predicted proteins | sample Cruoilmetagenom7_FD_187294 | JGI IMG/M metagenome (GOLD analysis project Ga0209345, IMG submission 187294) | Oil polluted marine microbial communities from Coal Oil Point, Santa Barbara, California, USA - Sample 7 (SPAdes) (version 2) | ecosystem: Environmental > Aquatic > Marine > Oil seeps ...
CACCGCTATGGGCTCGACGCCGAGAAGCTCGCCCATGCCAGCCCCGACGCCATCGTCATGCACCCCGGCCCGATGAACCGCGGGGTCGAGATTGACGGCACGCTGGCCGATGACATCAACCGCAGCGTCATTCAGGATCAGGTTGAAATGGGCGTCGCGGTACGCATGGCGGCGATGGACCTTTTGGCGCGCAACCATGTGGCGGCCCAGCCCGGCGCGGCCTGAGACGGAACCCGGAGGAGCCTGCGGCGTTTTCTTGGTAACAACAAAGGAAACCGCCATGTCCCCCACAACTGTCGCCCCTCAAGAAGCCGGCAAAGTCCGAGTCTTTGCCCTTTCGCTCTCTGACGCCGAAGCAGAAGCCATGCGCGACGATAGCACCGCGCAGGCCACGGCCCTAGGTGTCGATCAGCTTGACGGCACCTATACAGAGGTCTTTCGCGTCGCTGACCTCGATACTATGGGTCTGGCGGGTTACCTGCGGGACGGCAACGGCGTCTATCCCGAACAGATCGAGACGGACCGCGCCAAGCTGGGCGCGCTGGATGGGTGGGTGCTGGTCGTATACTCCCGCGCTTTCGGCGGAGAGGCGCGCCAGCTTACCCCGATCCCTGCCCTGACCCATATCGGCACCTATGACGAAGGCGGCCCTGAAACGCCCGTGCAGGCGATGGAGGCCGAAGCGGCACAGCCCTATACCGGCATTCCCCGTGTTGAACCCACCGAACCGGCCAAAGGGGACAGCAACAAAGTGATGATGATCGCCGCAGGGGTGGTGCTTGTTCTCCTGATCCTGTGGTGGCTGATGGCTTGATCGGCGGCGGGTTACGGCTGGTGCTTTGAACGCGCGGCAGGTAGGATAGGCGGATGCAAGAACCTGAACCCGATCCCAAAATGTCTGGCCGTATCGCCATGATCGCGCTGCTCGTCGCTTTCGGCGTTGCGGGGCTGATGGTCTGGATTGGGGGCTAGCGCGGTACTTTGCGAAAACCGCTTGGTTCGCGCAGGGTTTTGAGGCATGACACCGGCGCAGTCGCTCCAGATCAAAGGCCCGCCATGACCCAGCTTTTCACCAATATGCGCTTGCTTGATCCTGATGCCGGTACACTCGCATCCGGCGCGCTCTTGGTGCGGGATGGGGTCATTGCGCAGGTATATGACCGCGTTCCGGAGAGCCCCGTCCCTGACGTGCAAGTGATCGACTGCGGCGGCCATATCCTCGCCCCGGGTATCGTCGATATTGGCGTAAAAGTCTGTGAGCCGGGTGAGCGCCACAAGGAAAGCTATCGCTCTGCCGGGTTGGCCGCAGCGGCGGGTGGGGTCACCACCATGGTCACGCGCCCCGATACCGATCCGGCCATCGACAGTCCCGAGACCCTCGAATTCGTCACCCGCCGCGCCAATGAAGCCGCTCCGGTGAATGTCGTGCCCATGGCCGCGCTGACCAAAGGCCGCGCAGGCCGCGAGATGACCGAGATCGGTTTTCTGATGGACGCGGGGGCCGCCGCCTTTACCGATTGCGACCGGGTGGTCACGGATACCAAAGTCTTTTCCCGTGCGCTTACCTATGCCCGCAGCTTGGGCGCGCTGGTCATTGCGCATCCGCAAGACCCCGGCCTCAGCAAAGGCGCCTCCGTCACCAGCGGCAAATTCGCTTCTCTGCGCGGTCTGCCCGCCGTGTCGCCGATGGCCGAGCGCATGGGGCTGGATCGGGACATCGCCCTGATCGAGATGACCGGCGCGCGCTACCACGCCGACCAGATCACCACCGCCCGCGCCCTGCCCGCGCTGGAACGGGCCAAGCGCAATGGTCTCGACATTACCGCAGGGGTGGGCATCCACCACTTGACGCTGAACGCGCTGGATGTGGCCGACTACCGGACATTCTTTAAGGTAAAACCGCCGCTGCGCGATGAAGATGACCGTCTGGCTGTGGCCGAAGCTGTCGCCTCTGGCCTGATCGACATCATCTGCTCCATGCACACTCCGCAGGACGAAGAATCCAAGCGACTGCCCTTTGAGGAAGCCGCGAGCGGTGCTGTCGGGCTGGAGACGCTTCTGCCTGCCGCCATGCGTCTGGTGCATGCCGAGATAATGGACTTGCCGACGCTCTGGCGCGCCCTGTCTTTGAACCCGGCAAAACGTCTTGGCCTTGCGGGGGGACGTATCGCCCCCGGTGCCCCGGCGGACCTCGTGCTGTTCAATCCCGACGCGCCTTTTGTCCTCGACCGCGCAACCCTGCGCTCCAAATCGCGCAATACGCCGTTTGACGGGATGCGCATGCAGGGTAAGGTGCTGGCAACTTATGTTGCAGGCCATTGCGTTTACGAGGCGAATTAATGCCCCCAATTACAACCTCACCTGAAATCCTCATCCTGTGGGCGCTTTTAGGCTATATCATTGGCTCCATTGCTTTTGGCATGGTTCTGGCCCGTCTGATGGGGCTGGGCAACCTGCGCAGCATCGGTTCGGGCAACATTGGCGCAACGAATGTGCTACGCACAGGCAACAAAAAGGCGGCTGGCTTAACGCTGCTACTGGACGGCGCCAAGGGCGCGGTGGCGGTTCTGCTGGCGCGGGCTTTTGCGGGCGAAGATGCGGCGCAGGTGGCGGCCTTGGGCGCGATGATCGGCCATTGCTACCCCATCTGGCTGGGCTTTCGCGGCGGCAAAGGGGTGGCGACTTTCCTCGGCATCCTGCTGGCGCTTGCCTGGCCGGTTGGTTTGGCCTGCTGCGCGACTTGGGCCGCAGCGGCAGCTTTAACGCGTATTTCCTCTATGGGCGCGCTCGCGGCTGCTGCCAGTTCAACTGTCTTTATGGTCTTGTTTGGCTATGGCGAAATGCTGCTGCTCGGGATCGCACTGACGCTGCTAATCTTTTGGCGTCATCGTGAGAATATTAGCCGTATCCGCGCGGGCACGGAATCGCGCATCGGGCAAAAGGGCTGACGCCGCATAGGGCGGCATCAGCGCAGTCTCAATTTAGTAGGAATACTCGGCGTAAATCCGGCTCAGATCGCCGTTCCAGTCGCCGTGATAATCCGCCAACAGGTCATCCGCAGGCACCCGGCCCGTCTCGATGCTGTCGCGCAGTGCGTTGAGGAAATGGGTTTCATCCGGGACCAAGCCACCGGCCCCGCTCCGGCCACGGGCCTTCAACCCGGCCTCAGACAGCGCCACGGCCTCGCGCGCCAGATCATGCATCTTAAGCCCGCCGACCTCGGCCTGCAGACCGTGGGTCGAAGCCGCGATCCGCAACTCCTCGCGGGTCTCGGCATCCCAGCCTTTGACCAGATCCCAAGCCCCATCCAGCGCAGATTGGTCGTACATCAGACCGACCCAAAACGCCGGCAGCGCGCAAAGACGCCGCCACGGGCCGCCGTCGGCACCGCGCATTTCGATGAACTTTTTCACCCGCGCCTCGGGGAAGAGCGTGGTCAGGTGATCAGCCCAATCGCTGAGCGTCGGCTTTTCGCCGGGCAGCGCGGGCAACTCGCCTTTCAGAAAATCGCGGAAGGACTGGCCAAGCGCGTCGATATATTTGCCGTCGCGGTAGACAAAATACATCGGCACATCGAGCGCATATTGCACCCAAGCCTCAAAGCCAAAGCCCTCATCAAAGATGAAAGGGATCATGCCGGTGCGCGCGTCATCCAAGTGCCGCCAGACCAGCCCGCGGGTGGATTTCACGCCATTGGGCTTGCCGTCAAGAAAGGGCGAATTGGCAAAAAGCGCGTTGGCCACAGGCTGCAACGCCACGGCGACGCGCATCTTTTGGACCATGTCGGCCTCGGTCGCGAAATCGAGGTTCACCTGCACGGTGCAGGTGCGGCGCATCATGGTGGTGCCCATGGTGCCGACCTTTTGCATATAGCTGTCCATCAGCTTGTAGCGGCCCTTGGGCATCAGATCCATTTGCTCATGCGACCATTCAGGCGCGGCACCCAGACCGATAAAGCCAACGCCGATGTCATCGGCCACGTCTTTGACTTCGCGCAGGTGGGTGTTCACCTCGTCGCAGGTCTCGTGAATCGTCTCCACCGGCGCGCCCGAGAGTTCCAGCTGGCCGCCCGGCTCAAGGCTGATGTTGGCTCCGTCCTTCTCCAACCCGATGAGCTTGCCGCCTTCTTCCACTGGCGCCCAGCCATGGCGGTCGCGCAGCCCTTCGAGCATCACCCGGATCGAGCGCTCGCCCTCATAGGGCAGCGGCTTGTGGGTATCGACGCAATAGCCGAACTTCTCGTGCTCAGTGCCGATGCGCCAGTCTTCTTTCGGTTTGCAGCCGTCGGCCAGATACTGCGCCATCTGGTCGTGATGTTCGATCGGGCCACCGCCGGATTGAGGAATGGACATATGCGTAGGCTCCGTCTTGAAATGTCGTCTTTGTTACCCAGCAGGGATGGGCGGAATTGCCGGGGCTGTCAATGCAACAGCACATGCGCCGGGCGCAGCGGGGGGCGCTCCCAGATCACAACCGCGTCACGGCGGGTCTTGCGCAGTTCAAAGAGCATCCGCTCGGTGCGTAGGCCCGGCAGGGCGGCGAAGGCGTCAAACAGCCCCTCCGATCCGGCGGCGTTTACGGGGATCAGCAGCGGCGCGCTGTCGTCACTCGGCTCCAGCCGCCAGTGGGCGGGAAACATCTGCCGGTCGAGGCTAAGCCGCTGCAACTCGCGCAGGGCCACCGTGCCGCCGGTGAGCGGGCCGAAATAGGTGATCTGCCCTTCGACAACCTGCACCGCCCCCGCGCCATCATCACTGTCGCGAAACCGCGCGCGCTGTGCGCCCAGCCAGATCAGCGCCGCGCCGCCCGCAAGCGCCGCATAGCCCGGCACCGCCAAAAGATAACCCGGCCCGGCGACCAGCCAGAGCCCGAGCAGCAAAAGCCCCCCGCCGACAAGCGCTTCGCGCCAGCGCCAAAGCTGCTCACGGGCCCCTGCGCGCAGGAAACTCATCGGGCTCTCACTCGCATTACCAATCCCCTAAGGCTTGCTGCCACATCGTCATCGCCGCCACCGCTGCCGTATCGGCTCGCAAGATGCGCGGGCCCAAGGTCACCGCATGGGCATGGTCAAACCCGTGCAACCGCTTGCGCTCGGCTTCCGAAAAGCCCCCTTCGGGACCGATCAGAATGGCCCATGGCCCTCGCGCGCTTGCAGGTAGCGCCCCGCTTTCGCCCGCCAAGGCTTCGTCGCAAAACATGATCTGGCGCGAAGTGTCCCAATGGTCCAGCAAGCGTCCCAGCTTCTCGGCCTCAGCAACCTCGGGCACATAGGTGCCGCCGCATTGCTCAGCCGCCTCAACCGCATGGGCCTGCAAGCGCGTCTGTTGCACGCGGCCTGCGTTGGTGAAGTCGGTCATCACCGGCACGATGCGCGAAGCGCCCATCTCGGCGGCCTTTTCGACAATGAAATCGGTGCGGGTCTTTTTGATCGGCGCAAAAAGCAGCCATAGGTCGGGCGGCATTTGCAAGGGCCGGGTCTGCTCAAGACAGGTCAGCAACCCGCTGCGTTTGCTCGCCTCGGTGACCTCGGCCAGCCATTCGCCGTCGCGCCCGTTGAACAACAGCACCCCTGCCCCAAGCGCCTGCCGCATCACCCCAAAGAGGTAATGCGCCTGCTCGCGCGCCAAAGGAACCGTTTGCCCCTGCCCCAAGGGCTGATCTACATACAATCTGATTTTCGCATTCATGGGGCCAGATATATGCATAACCAGCCGCCTTCGCCAGATGCCCCGCAAGATGGGTCGGTTGCCGATGCCGTGGCCGACAATTGGGTCGACCGCCACGCTCCTGCCGCCTTGCGCCCCTATCTGCGGCTGAGCCGTGCGGATCGGCCCATTGGCACTTGGCTGTTGCTGCTGCCCTGCTGGTGGGGGCTGACGCTGGCGATCCTGTTTGACCAATCGCCGCGGTGGGGGGATCTGTGGATCTTCGTCGGCTGTGCCCTTGGTGCATTCTTAATGCGCGGCGCAGGTTGCACATGGAACGACATCACCGACCGTAACATCGACGGCAAGGTCGCCCGCACCCGCTCGCGGCCCATCCCCTCGGGCGCGGTGTCGGTGAAACAGGCGCTGGCGTGGATGGTGCTGCAAATGCTGCTGGCGCTGATGATCCTGCTGACGTTCAACCAAGCGGCCATCGCCATGGGCGTGCTGGCGCTGCTGCCGGTCGCGGTCTATCCCTTTGCCAAGCGTTTCACATGGTGGCCGCAAGTGTTCTTGGGGCTGGCGTTCAATTGGGGCGCGCTGCTGGTCTGGACGGCCCATGCGGGCACGCTGCATGCGCCGGCCATTGTGCTCTACCTCGCAGGCATCGCTTGGACGCTGTTCTATGACACGATCTATGCCCATCAAGATGCCGAAGACGACGCGCTGATTGGGGTGAAATCCACAGCGCGGCTATTTGGGGAAAACTCTGACAAATGGCTGCGGCGTTTTCTCATGGCAACCGTTGGGCTGATGGGAATCGCCGTGGTCTATGCGGGTCTGCCACGGGCTTCGGTGCTGGCGATGGCAATCGCGCTTGGCGGGCCTTGGGCGATGGGCTGGCATATGGCGTGGCAGTTGCGCGGGCTCGACACGAATGACAACGCCAAACTCTTGCAGCTTTTCCGCGCCAACCGCGACACCGGCATCATCCCGCTGTTGTTTTTCGCAGCAAGTCTGCTGGCCTGATTGCACCCCCGGCAGGACGGGCGTATCAAGTCCCGAGCTTAACAATCAGAAGTCTGCCATGCGCCTGTCTGCCATTTTCATGATCGCCCTGACCTTTGCAGCCGCAGCGGTGGTCTCTTTGGTGGCGGCGAGTTTCTCGGTGCAGGTGATCGAAGACACCTCTGAAATCGGCGTACGAGATGCGCTGGACGGTCAAGGCATGACATGGGCCGAGGTGCAGGCCGATGGTTTGCAAGTGACATTGGCGGGCATAGCCCCCACCGAAGCCGTGCGTTTTCGAGCGCTATCAACCGCCGGAACTGTGGTCGACGCCGCCCGCGTGATCGACGAGATGGAAGTCGAGGCGCAATCTGGTATTGCCCCTCCGCGTTTCTCGGCCGAGGTTTTGCGCAATGACGCGGGCGTGTCCATTATCGGCCTGATCCCGGCGACCACGGACCGTGATTCCCTAATCGATGCTTTTGATGACATGGCGGGGGATGCCCCGGTGACCGATCTTTTGGAAGCCGCCGACTATCCGGCTCCCGAAGGGTGGGAAGACGCGCTGGCCTTTGCGGTCTCTGCAATGGCCGACCTGCCGCGTGCCAAAGCGTCGGTTGACGCGGGCCGTGTGATCATCACCGCCATTGCCGACAGCGCCGCCGCCAAGGCACAGATGGAGCGGAAGTTGCAGCGTGCCGCGCCCCCCAGCCTGCGCCTCACGCTCGACATCGCCGCGCCGCGTCCCGTGATCACGCCCTTTACCCTGCGGTTTTCCAAAGATGCCGAAGGCGCACGGTTCGACGCCTGCTCAGCAGATTCCGAAGCCGCCCGTAACCGCATCCTGAAAGCGGGCATTGCTGCTGGTGCCGAAGACAGCGTCACCTGTACCATCGGCCTCGGCGTGCCCAGCCCCAACTGGTCCAAAGCGGTTGCTCAAGCGATCAAAGCACTCGAAGAAATTGGCCAAGGCTCTATCGCTTTCGCCGACGCTGACATCACGCTTATCGCCGCCCCCGGCACCGACAGCGGCAGTTTTGACCGTGTGGTTGGCGAGCTTGAAAATGCCCTGCCAGATGTTTTTGCCCTGACCGCGAAACTGCCCGAAGTCGAAGACCCTGATGCGGGCCCGCCCGAGTTTACGGCAACCCTGTCGCCAGAGGGGCAGGTGCAACTGCGCGGCCGCCTGAGCAACGAAGGGCTACGCGACCTTGCTGACAGCTACGCCAAATCGCACTTCGGCTCCAAAAACGTCTATACTGCCGCGCGCCTTGACGAAGACCTTCCGGAGGATTGGCCAACGCGGGTGTTGACTGCCCTCGAAGCAATGGCAGCCCTTGCCAACGGCTCTGTCCGGGTGACCCCGGATCAGCTGAAAGTGATAGGCAACACCGGCAACAAAGATGCGGATACCAAGGTTGCGTCGCTGCTGGCCGATAAACTTGGCGACGGCGCCGATTACAGTATCGACATCACCTATCAAGAAAAACTCGACCCGATCGCGGGCCTGCCCACCCCCGAGGAATGCGAAGCCGAGATCCGCGCGATCCTGAAGATCGGGAAGATCACTTTTGAGCCAGGCAGCGCCACGATCGACGCCGCAGCCTTGGGCACAATGGATGACATCGCCGAGGTGCTCAAACGCTGCGGTGACCTGCCGCTGGAAATCCAAGGCTACACCGACAGCCAAGGCCGCGAATCAATGAACCTCGCCCTGTCGCAAAGCCGAGCGGAATCGGTGCTGAACGAATTGCGCGCCCGCCGGGTGCTGACCTCGTCCTTCCTGGCCAAGGGCTATGGTGAAGAAAACCCCATCGCTGACAACAAGTCCGAAGAAGGCCGCGAGGAGAACCGCCGCATCGAATTCCGCCTGGTCCGCCCTGAAACGGCCGAGGGGAATGACGAAACAACGCTGGAAACCGCCGACGAAACAAGCGATACCACGTCAGAAGAGATCGGGGAATCCGACGAAACCGAAGAAGGCAGCAGCGATGAGCAGAACTGAGTTTGTGCTGGCCACGGCCATTATTCTTTTCGTGGCCTTTTGCATGGGATGGTTCGCGAATTGGCTGCTAAACCGCTTTACCCGTGTGGCCGCCGACGACGTGGCCCAGCTTGACCGGATGAGCCAAGAGTTGCACGAGGCCGAGGAAACTCGCGACCAGGCAATCACCTATTTGCAGCAGCGCGAGGCCGAGTTGACGAACCAGTTGGCCCAGACCGAGGCAGAACTGCGCGCCGCGATGGATGGCCTGCGTGATGCCCGCCATGAAGCCGAAGAAATGCGCGCCTACATTGAGCGGCAAAAAGCCTAAACCCACTTCCAGCCTGCGGAGGCCCAGATGGCAAAGCTCGCACACAGCATGGTCCGCGTCTTAGACGAAGCGGCATCGGTAAAATTTTATGAGGACGTCTTCGGCCTCAAAATCGCTGATCGGCTGGATTTTGACAGCTTCACTTTGATTTATCTGCGCGACGCGACTGGTGATTTTGAGTTGGAGCTGACCGTCAACAAAGACCGCGACACGCCCTATGACCTTGGCGATGGCTACGGCCACATCGCCTTTGTTGTCGAAGACCTTGAGGCGGCCCGTGCCACCGCACTCAATGCTGGCGCCGCCCCGCGCGAAATCGTTGACTTCCGGCCAGCGGGCAAGACTGTCGCAAAGTTCTTTTTTGTCGCGGACCCCGACGGGTATCAGATCGAAGTTATCGAAAAGGGCGGCCGTTTCGCCTGAACCGGCCTTTACCAGCGCGCCAGAGCCGCCTCGTCTTCGTCCTTTGCTGCGACCCAGCTTTCGCCCTTGGCCGTGATCTCGCGCTTCCAAAACGGCGCGCGAGATTTAAGGTAATCCATCAAGAAATCCGCTGCATCAAAGGCGCTGCGACGGTGTCGTGCGGCAGTCGCAACCATCATGATCTGCGCACCGGGGACAAGCCGCCCATACCGGTGGATCACCAGCACATCCTGCAACTCAAAGCGCGCCACGGCCTGCTCGGCAATATCGCGCAGCGCCTTTTCGGTCATGCCGGGGTAATGCTCAATCTCCATCGCCTCAAGCGGGGCATCATCCAGATCGCGCACTACGCCAGTGAAGGTCACGATTGCCCCGCTGCCGCCCTCGCCTCGCGCAAAGCACGCGGTTTCGGCGGCCAGATCGAAGGGTTCTTCTTGGACCAGCACCCGCATTGTTCAGCCCCCGGTCATCGGCGGGAAAAAGGCCACCTCACGCGCGCCCGAAAGCGATGCGTTAAAGTCGGTTAATTCCTGATCAACCGCCACGCGCAGCGCGGACAAGTCAGAAAACGCCACCTCATAGCGCTCCTCGCGCGCCCGCAACTCTGAGACCAGATCGGCCACTGTGGCGGCATTGCTCTCAACCCGTTCCCGCGGCAGACCAATCCGCTCGCGCACCCATGCGAAATAGAGAATATCCATCAATGCTGCTCCTTTAGATGCGGTAAAGCCTTTAGCAAATAATCTGCCCCGGTGATCGCCGTTAGCACCGCCGCGATCCAGAGCAAGATCAACCCCAGCACCCCGGCCCATTCCATTCCGGCCAGCTTCCAGCCGAGTCCCAAGTTGTCTTTGATGTCCCCGTTCAGGATCGCCTCGACCATCTCCTGGTCCATGCCGAATACGCTCATTCCAAGGTAATGTTCAAACACCCCCTGCGAGAACAGAACCGCGATGGCAATCATCTGTAAGGTCGTCTTCCACTTGGCCAGTTGCGTGACCTTCAACGTGCCCGACACGTCACCCAAATATTCCCGCAACCCAGACACAAAGACTTCGCGGAACAGGATTAACGTCGCGGGCAACACCAGCCAAGGCGACCAGCTTGAGAACGCTACGATGACCATCAGCGCAATGACCACCATCGCCTTGTCAGCGATGGGGTCGAGCATGGTGCCAATCTTGGTTTCTTGCTTCCATGCCCGCGCGAGATAGCCGTCGAACCAATCGGTTATCGCGGCCCCGACGAAAAGCACCAACGCGAACCAGTCGGCATAGGGTCGGGTAAAATAAAGAAACATGACCGCCACACCGGGGGCTGCGACAAGGCGCAGCAAGGTCAGGATATTCGGCAAATTCCATTTCATGCGCTCATCCTATCTTGCGTCGACCGGGGCTGAAAGGACGAAACCGCTTCTCATGTTTACCCGAAGTAAGAGAAGTTAAATGTGGCAGGGCAAAAAGCCAGGTTTAAAACTCAGCCACGCTCGTGAAAGTAACCATAGATCGTCTCTGCTAGCGCGTCAGAGACGCCCTCAACTGCCTTAAGGTCGCTCAGGTTTGCTCGGCCCACGGCCTTGGCTGAGCCGAAATGCGCCAAAAGCGCGCGCTTACGGGCCGCACCGACGCCCGGCACATCATCCAACGGAGTCGCACTTACCCCTTTGGCGCGTTTGGCGCGGTGAGTGCCGATGGCAAAGCGGTGTGCCTCATCGCGCATGCGTTGCACGAAATAGAGAACCGGATCGTTGTGACGCAGCGCCATGACCCGTTGGCCTACGCGGTGGAATTCCTCTTTGCCCGCATCGCGGTCGACCCCTTTAGCGACGCCCACCATTGGAATGTCCTGCACCCCATGCTGCGCCATGATAGAGGCCACAGCGCTCACCTGTCCGGCCCCGCCGTCAATCAGCAGCAGATCAGGCCAAAGCCCCCGGCTGCGGTCAGGGTCTTCTTTGATAAGCCGTTTGAACCGCCGGTGGAGAACCTCTTTCATCATGCCAAAGTCATCGCCGGGGGTCAGGTCATCGCCGCGAATGTTAAACTTGCGGTATTGGTTCTTCATCAGACCTTCTGGCCCAGCCACGATCATCGCGCCCACAGCGTTAGTGCCTTGAATATGCGAGTTGTCGTAGACCTCAATCCGCTTGGGCGGTGCTGGCAGGTCAAAAGCTTCGGCCAGCCCCTGCAATAGTTTCGTCTGCGTGGCCGTCTCAGCCATCTTGCGGGCAAGGCTTTCGCGGGCATTGCGCAGCGCGCCGTCGACGAGTTCGGCCTTTTCGCCACGCATGGGCACCAGCAGTTCGACCTTGCGTCCCAGCTTGCCACTCAGCGCTTCGGCCATCAGGTCAGGATTCTCGATCTCATTGCTCAGGATCAGCTGACGCGGCGGTTCACGCGTGTCATAGAACTGGCCGATGAAGGCTTCCAGCACCTCAGCCGCATCCACATCGGCGCCGACACGCGGGTAGTAATCACGGTTGCCCCAGTTCTGATTGGCACGGATGAAAAACACCTGCACGCAGGCTTGCCCGCTTTGCATATGCAAGGCGATGATGTCTGCCTCTTTGACCCCCTGCGGGTTGATCCCCTGCGCTGTCTGAACTTGCGTCAATGCCTTGATCCGATCGCGCAGCGCGGCGGCGCGCTCAAACTCCATTGCCGCGCTCGCCTCTTCCATGTCGCGCGCCAGACGGCCCTGGATTTCCGTGGATTTGCCACAAAGAAACCGTTCCGCATCGCGGACCGTTTGGCGGTAATCCTCGGGCGATATTTTTCCCACACACGGGGCCGAGCAACGCTTGATCTGATGTTGCAGGCAAGGCCGCGTGCGGCTGTCGAACATCGCGTTCGAGCAGTCACGCAGCAAGAACACCCGCTGTAACTGGTTCAGCGTCCGGTTCACCGCTCCGGCACTGGCGAAGGGGCCATAGTAGCTGCCCTTCTCCTTCTTCGCGCCACGATGTTTTTTGATTTGCGGATAGTCGCCATCGGCGGTCACGAGGATGTTCGGAAAGCTTTTGTCGTCGCGCAGCAAAACGTTGAACTTGGGCTTCAGCTGTTTGATCAAGTTCTGCTCAAGCAGCAGCGCCTCGGTCTCCGTTTTGGTGGTCAGGAACATCATCGAAGTGGTCAGAGCGATCATCCGCGAGATACGCCCCGAATGCCCCGTTGGCCGCGCGTAGGAAGACACCCGCGCGCGCAGATTCCGCGCCTTGCCGACGTAGAGCACGCGGCTTTCGGCATCCAGCATACGGTAAACGCCCGGGGACGAATCAAGCGACTTCAAATAGGCCTGAATCACCTTGCGGCCCTGTGGTGGCGGCGTGTCAGAGGGTGCAGTCATATCAAAGCCTGATTCTTGTCCAGCGCTGCAATAGGGTGAACGTCAGAGCAAGACTTAACATGTCCACCAAAGATGTGGATAACTCTGTCGGTAACTTCTGGGCATGTGGGATTCTTCGTTGTTTTTAACATGGTTCGTCGATTTGCCTATTTTTTAGGCACACCCATAATCCTATGATTATGCTTAACTTTTTCTTTTGATCGCAACAAGCCACTGAAAACAAAGGGGTTTCGGTAACACTTCGTTCATACTCGTTACGATGGTGCAAAACTTTTTGCATCAGGCTCAAAGTCAGTAGTGTTGAGCCGCTTTTTACCATTGCAAATGCTCCCCACCATCTGTGCATATCAGCTGCCCTGTCACAGAGGGCGAATCGATTAAATAGCCCAAAGCGGCTGTTATATCAGAGGGATTCGCGCCCCGTTTCAGCACCGTTGCGCGCCGCTGATCGGCAAAGGCTTCTGGAGTCTGGTGTGGTCCTTGCAAAGTCGGCCCCGGGCCAATCCCATTCACGCGGATGGCCGGAGCAAGTGCCTGCGCCGTCGTGCGGGTCATCGCCCAAAGACCCATCTTGGCGATCGTGTAGCTCGTGAACTCCGGCGTCAGCTTGCGCACCCGTTGATCAATCATATTTACGATCAATCCCATCGGGCGCGGTTCACCCTGCGCATCCGGCTCAGGGGCTAACCCCTGCCCCGCCATCGCCTGTGTTAGCACAAAGGGCGCGCGCAGATTGCTGCCCATGTGCCGGTCCCAACTTTCGCGGCTGGCTGTGGCGATGTCGTCTTGTTCAAAAATAGAAGCGTTGTTGACGAGACATGTGATCGGCCCCCCAAGCGCTTTCGCCGCACGAGCCAGCAGCGCTTGTGTTTGGTCTTCATCCAAGAGATCGGCCTGCAACGCGACCGCCCGCCGCCCTATTGCTGCAATTTCGGCAACTGTATCCTCCGCACCGGCCTGCGAGGTGGCATAGTGCACCGCAACGTCAAACCCTCGGCCAGCCAGATAGAGCGCCATCGAACGGCCCAGACGGAGCCCAGCTCCGGTTACCAGTGCCCGCCCCATGTGCCGTCCTCCTTAGATCAGGATCACAACCAAATAGAGCGCATAAAGCGCGCTCAGCACGATGCCCCAAAGCCGCGTAATGTCCCGCCCCAGATAGACGAAGGGGATCAGCAACAGCGACGCGGCCAGCATGACCCAAAGATCAAAGCGCAGGAACGACGGGTCGACCGTGATCGGACCAACAAGACTGGCAATGCCGATAATCGCCAGAAGGTTGAACATGTTCGACCCGATGACATTCCCAAGCGCCACATCCGCCTGCCGCCGCAGCGCGGCCATCACCGTGGTGGCCAATTCGGGCAGGGAGGTGCCAACGGCGACCAGTGTCAGACCGATCACCGTATCGCTAACGCCGTAAGTCTGCGCGATGATCGTGGCGTTATCGACCAAAAGGCTCGCCCCCAAAGGCAGACCGATTAGGCCGAGGATCAAGAAGAGCGCGATCTGCCAACCCGCCATGTTCGGATCAGCGCCTTCGGGTTCTTCTTCGTCAACGTCAGCCCCGGCGCGACAGGCGCGGCGGTGGTCTTTGGCGTCGTCAAAGGCGTCATAGAGCATATAGGCCAGCCCACCGAGCAACACGAGCCCGGCAATCCAGTCAAATACTCCGCGAAAGGCCAGCCCGATGAACAGCAGCGAGGCCACGATCATCTGGTTATAAGTCTTTCGGGTGCTGCATTCAGACGTGTGCATCACTGCCAGCAAAGCGGGAATGCCCAACACCATCAGGATATTCGCCGTGTTTGAGCCGACGACATTGCCCAGGGCCAATCCGGGTGCATTGTCCAAAACGGCTTTCACCGAGATCAGCAGCTCTGGAGCCGATGTGCCAAAGGCGACAATGGTCAGACTGACAATCAGCGCTGGCACGCCAAGGCGCAGCGACAGGTTCACCGCCCCCTTCACCAAAGCATCCCCCGCAAACAGCAAGATCACGAGGCCAAGCCCCGACAACAGCCACGGCATCAGCATCAACGTCCTCCCTTACAAGCGCAATCGCCCTTGCCAATACGGTAGCGCCCGCAATCTTTGCACTTGGTCCGAGACAGGCGTTTGCCCCCCAGCCAATGCATTTTTCCGAACCAAGCCAAAAGGCCCATGAACACCAAGAACAGCAGAACAATCTTGAAAACCATCGGCTAGAGACCAAACCGCGCATAGGCTGCGCGTTCCTCTATGCCCTGCACGGCGTCCTGCACCATCTGTATGCCAAACCGCGAGAGCAGCCCGCGTTTCACACCATAGCGGCGCAGTTTGACCTTGTCGCCGAACCGCTCTTTTAACGCTGGTTTCAGATGACCGATCCCGTCAATCAGCCCCAGTTCAGCCGCACGGTTCGCCAGCCAGATTTCCCCGGTGAACAGGTCTTGCCCCTCGGGCAATTTGCCAGCACGGCGGCTTTTAACATGGTCGATAAAGTTGCCGTGGATGTCTTCCAACAGCACTTTCAGCCGAGCAACATCTTCGGGATTTTCAGGGCGGAACGGGTCGAGCATCGATTTGCTCTGCCCTGCCGTATAAACACGCCGCTCAACACCGTGCTCGCGGATGAACTCATGCACCCCGAAAGAGGCCGAGATCACCCCGATGGACCCCACAACCGAGCTTGGGTCCGCATAAATCTCATCCGCCGCCGCCGCCAGCCAGTAGCCGCCCGATGCAGCAACGTCTTCGACGAAAGCGATGACGGGAATGTTCTTTTCCTCAGCCAGCCGCCGGATGCGCGCACCAATCAGCGACGATTGCACCGGGCTGCCACCGGGAGAGTTGATCTCCAACGCCACGGCGGCAGGCTTGCCCTTGGCAAAGGCCTTTTCGATGACCGGGCCCATGGTGGCATCGTTCAACACCGCACGGCCCTGCGACCCGATCATGCCGGAAAGCCGGATGACGGACACGCTGGGCGGGGATTTGAGGAAAGGCAGGCGTATTTTCATTCACCTCATGTAGAACGCCACAGCGGTGCAAACAAGGAGCGCGCCCAAGTTTCGCACCCCTTACGACCGCAACCGCCAGCCTGTGCGGAAAATCCACCAAATCACGCCGAGGCAAAGCGCCGTAAACAACGCGATGGCGAAAAGACTGGTGAGGATCGGCACATCAGCAGAGCCGAAAAAGGCCCAGCGGAAGCCCGAGATCAGATAGACCACCGGGTTGAAGTGCGAGATCACCTGCCAGACCGGTGGCAGCATCGAGATCGAGTAGAACGAGCCACCGAGGAAGACCAAAGGCGTGACGATCAAGAGCGGCACCAGTTGCAATTGCTCAAAGTTCCCGGCCCATATTCCGATGATAAACCCCATGAGCGCGAAGCTGATGCAGGTCAGGATCAGGAAAGCGACCATCGCGATGGGGTGCTGAATGGTGATATCGACAAAGAAAAACGCCGTGATCAATATGATCGTGCCGATAAAGAGCGCCTTGGTTGCCGCCGCCCCAACATAGCCGATGACGATCTCGAAAAAGTTGATCGGGGCCGAGAGCAGCTCATAGACCGTGCCGATGAACTTGGGGAAATAGATGCCAAAGGACGCGTTGGAGATCGACTGAGTGATGACGCTGAGCATGATCAGCCCCGGCACGATAAAGGCGCCATAGCTGACGCCCTCGACCTCATCAATGCGGCTGCCGATGGCCGCGCCGAAGACGACGAAATAGAGCGAGGTCGACAGGACGGGGGAAATGATGCTTTGCGTGATGGTGCGGAAAAAACGCGTCATCTCAAAGGTGTAGATCGCCTTGATTGCGGTCCAGTTCATGCCGCGTCCTCCTTGAGCATACCGACGAAGATATCTTCGAGGCTGCTTTGCCGCGTCGCCACATCGCGCAGCACCAGCCCGCTTTCGGCGACTTTGGCCAGCAATTTAGTGATGCCGGTGCGCTCGGCGTTCGTGTCATAAGTATAGATCAGCGCCTGACCGTCGGCGGAAAGTTCGACATCGGGCGATTGCAGGGCGAGCGGGATTTCGGTTATCGGCTCGGTCAATTGCACTTCGAGTTGCTTCTTGCCCAAGCGGGCCATCAGCTTGTCCTTTTCCTCAACCAGCAGCAGTTCACCCCGGGCAATCACGCCGATCCGGTCGGCAATGGCCTCGGCCTCTTCGATATAGTGGGTGGTCAGGATGATTGTCACGCCCGAGGCTTTGAGCCCGGCGACGATCTCCCACATATCCTTGCGCAGTTCCACGTCGACACCCGCCGTCGGCTCATCCAGAAACAGCACCTGCGGGTCATGCGACAGCGCCTTGGCAATCAGAACACGGCGTTTCATGCCGCCCGAAAGCTCCCGGATCTGGCTGTCTTTCTTGTCCCAAAGCGACAGTTGCCGCAGGATCTTTTCCAGCTTCGCCTCATCCGCCGGGCGGCCAAACAGCCCCCGCGAAAAGCGCACAGTGTTGATGACTTTCTCAAAGGGTTCGAGGTTGATTTCCTGCGGGACCAGCCCGATCATTGAACGCGCGGCGCGGAAATCGTCGTGAATGTCGTGGCCGCCCACCGTGACCTTGCCGCCGGTGGCCGTGGTGATGCCGCAGACGGTTGAGATCAGCGTCGTCTTGCCCGCCCCGTTGGGCCCAAGCAGGGCGAGAATTTCGCCCTTTTCAATTTGCAGATCGACCCCTTTTAGCGCCTCGAAACCGCCCGCGTAGGATTTGCGCAGGTCTTGGATGTCCAGAATTGTCGGCATGGTCGTCTCCGCTTTGGTCAGACGGGCAACCTAACGGGAAACGCGGCGACTGAACAGATGCCTTCAGGTTTTGGCGCGGCCGAACCAGCCTTTTTTGGCGGGGGCTTCTCCCTTGTCAACGTTAGTGTCGATGTCCCCCTCAGGCGTTCCTTCTAGCGATGATTGCAAGTTGTTGAAAAACTGATCGGCCATCTTCTTAGCGAAACCGTCGATGATCCGACTGCCAAGCTGCGCAAGCTTGCCGCCCACCTTGGCCTCAACATCATAGCTTAGCTCAGTGCCGCCGTCTTTTTCCGCCAGCCGCACCTCAGCTCCGCCCTTGGCAAAGCCTGCCGCGCCGCCCTTGCCTTCGCCGGTGATGGTCAGCGCCTCATTTGGAACGAGATTAGAAAGCGTGACATGGCCCTTAAACGTCGCCTTCA
>Ga0209345_10002976_pt1 | contig 17897 bp, 17 predicted proteins | sample Cruoilmetagenom7_FD_187294 | JGI IMG/M metagenome (GOLD analysis project Ga0209345, IMG submission 187294) | Oil polluted marine microbial communities from Coal Oil Point, Santa Barbara, California, USA - Sample 7 (SPAdes) (version 2) | ecosystem: Environmental > Aquatic > Marine > Oil seeps ...
TCCGCTCCTGCGTCTTTCTGCATGCCAGAGTCTCTGACGGAAGGGCCACTCCTGTCATAGTGGCTGTTTCCCCGTCCTCGGAGAGGTTGAGCCGGACACACGCACTTACACAGAAACCACCCTGAGACTGCTCCGTTTCGCAGCACGCAACCGACCCTTCGGTTCACTGCCAACGAGGTCTCGTAATCCTCCGGAAAAGTACCCACAAACAGAGCGTGCCGGGGCTTTACGCGGTGCAATCAGCTGCATCTTGGAGCGCGCTGTGTAACCTCTGTGGACGCCTGCTCTTGCAGGTATCCCCGGCTGCTTCAGGAAAAGGAAGAGTCCGTACCTCATGGCGAAACTGATTCTCCTCAACGGACCTCCTGGTATTGAAAAGTCCACCCTCGCGCAAAAGTAGGTTGATGCCCACCCGCCGGCGCTTCGCTTGGATATCGACCTTGTGCGATCACTGCTCGGCGATTGGATCGGCCGTCAACAAGACTCAGGGTTGCAGGCATGACGACTCGCGATCTCGATGGCCCGCGAGCATCTGGCCTACGGCTACGACGTCATCGTCCCTCAATTTCTCGGGCGGCTTCGATTCATCTGCGACCTTGCAGGACTCGCTGCAGAAACGGGCAGCGACTTTTACGAGTTTGTCCCCCTCGACACAAACGAGAACGCACGCGAACGCTTCCTTCGAAAAGAAGAAGTTCCAGGGGCACGATTCAACTCCCGAGCTTTGGTCGAGCAAAATGGCGGCATCGTCATACTCGAGCAACAATACGACAGACTGATTGGGGTTATTGAGGCCCGACCCAATGCCTGCGTGATTGAAAGCCGGGAAGGTGAAATCGAAGGAACCTATCAAAGAGATACTTCGACGCTTGGTGCCGTGAATCAAAAAAGTTCACCGGAACCTACGGGAACCTATTACAAGTGTAGGTTCCGGATCGATGAACAGCTTCTTTCTGCGTAGTGTCTGTCGTCGTGACGCGAGATGCCTGCTCAATATTTCCTGTTTCACCAACAAGCCTGAGCCGGCGTTTCACCCGACCGCGCACCGCCGGCACGGTGAGGCCAAACAGGATTGCACCGAGAAGTCGGAAGAGAACGTGAACACCTACGCTGAGACTGTCAATTTCTTGAGCGTTCATATTGAGAAGGTGACCGAGGCTGAGAAGGAAGGCTTCCCAATGCTTTATCTCGTTGGATTGCAGGCAGAACGTCATGGCCAGGGTCAGGCCAATGAGGCAGAGCGCTGAGTGAAGAGGCCGGAGGCCATAGTCGGAAACAATCCAGTAAGCATCGAGAAGACAACGAGTGTCCCAGGGGTCACTTTGTCGGCGCATTTCCATCTCGCTGTAGGAGAAGTCTGCGGCTCCTGGTTCGTTTTTCGCGTCTTCCCGGCCTTTGCGGAGATCCCGATAGATCTGGGCAAGATCTTTCGGTTCCGGAGAGGGAACATCCAGGTTTTGGGGGAGAGGAGGAGGTGCCCATTTCTTTTTGAAATGAGAGTGTTGTTTTCGCCAGAGGGCTTCTTGAAAGAAGAGAGGTGTCAAGCTGATCGCGACTGCTGAGCCGCTTTTGCAGGCTATTTTCCTGTTCTTCCGGGTACAGTTGGCCTGAGTGGAAGCTGGCCAACCATCCCGGAAAATAGCCATGTTCGCTGGAGCCTACGAACCTATTGCAAGTTTTCTTGATATCCGAGGTTTTCGAAGCGGGAGACGTGTTGGAAGTAGGCGAGGCGTACGACGCCGGTGGGGCCGGAACGGTGTTTTGCGATGATGAGTTCGGCTTCGCCGGCTTCTGGGCTTTCTTTGTCGTAGTAGTCGTCTCGGTAGAGGAAGAGGACAAGGTCGGCGTCTTGTTCGAGCGAGCCACTTTCTCGCAGGTCGCCCAGCATGGGGCGTTTGTCGGTTCGCTGTTCGGGGGAGCGGTTGAGTTGGCTGGCGCAGATGATCGGACATTCGAGCTCGCCGGCCAGCATTTTGAGGTTACGGGAGATGTCGGAGACTTCGAGTTGCCTGTTGTCGGAACGGCCTGATCCTTGGATGAGCTGCATGTAGTCAATGATGACGAGTTTGAGAGGTTTTTCTGCAGCGAGGCGGCGACATTTTGCCCTGATTTCCATAACGGTGAGCATGCTGCTGTCGTCGATGTAGAGGGGGGATTCCGAGAGGCGTCCGACGCTGCGTGAGACTCTTGTCCAGTCGGTTTCGGTGAGGTTGCCGGTTTTCATTTTTTGCTGGTCGACACGTGCTTGTGCGGACAGGATGCGTGTCACCATTTCTGTTTTTGACATTTCCAGGCAGAAAACAGCGGTGGGGCCGGTGTTGAGGGCAGTTTGGACCGCGACATTGGTGACCCATGTGGATTTCCCCATACCGGGGCGAGCTGCACAGATGATGAGGTTTGAGGGCTGCAAACCCGCGGTCATGCGGTCGAAGTCGTAGTAGCCGGTGGGAATTCCAGTGATGGCGCCAGGGTTTGCCCCGAGTTTGTCGAGCGCAATATACGTATCGTCGAGCATGTCTTTAATGTGCTCGAGTTGGGAGGTGTTTTTCTTCTCCCCTATTTGGAACACTGCGGATTCGGCGTAGTCGAGGATCTGTTCGGCGTCGGAGGACGGGTCGTAGGCGAGATCGGCGATCGCAGTCGCGGTTTCAATAAGTCGCCGCAGTGTGGCGGTTTTGGCGACAATTTCCGCGTAGTAGGCGGCGTTGGAGGTGGATGGCATGTCGACCGAGAGGGAGCGGAGGTAAGAGAGGCCTCCTAGGTCGGCGATAGAGCCGTGCCGGCGGAGTTCTTCGTTCAGGGTGATGGCATCGACGGGTTCGCCTTTTCCGAACAGGTTGATGACGACTTCGAAGATCCGACCGTGGAGGGGTTTGTAGAAATCGTCGGCGGAGATAATTTCAATGGCGTCTCCGATCGCTTCTCGGGAGAGCATCATTGCGCCGAGTAGCGATTTTTCTGCTTCGATATTTTGTGGGGGTACGCGCTCGGAGGCGGAGACGGTGCGGAGTGGATGGGTCACTGCGTCCTCGTGTTTGACAAGTTGAAGTGTGTTTTCCCCATCTTTGCATGAATGGCCTGTGTAAAGGCTGTGGATAGCTTGTGGATTTCCGGTGGATTTCTCACGAATGCCACTTTTTGTACCTGTCTATGTGAATATTCCAACCTTTTTCTCTGGTCTTTGGGAGGTATTGCTAAGAAAAATAGTTTTTATAGGTTATTCACCTTATGAGAAGAAACTTAGTTTTTATCCATTGCCTTTGTTGCACGTTTCCTGTCTTGATATTTCCGCTTCCCCTGGTTTCTGTCTTGTTTTTTTCCCTGTGTGGCGCGGTTGGTGTCACGGCTTTTTCTTTCGAGGGGAGATCGAACGTTCGTTCGACATTGTAGGTGAAGGAGGTTTTTGCTGCGATATTTGTACAGTATCTATGTAATAGGTCTGCGGTGTGTGGCGGTCGGGGAAAGAGGGAAAAAATCTTCTTTGCTGGGACAGACGAGGTAGCGTGGTCGTGTGTTTTTTGCAGAAGAAGGTATCGATTCCAGTTTTGTTATTGAAGTAGTGCAGGGGCTTGTTGTTGCCTTGGGCGCTGCGTTTTTTCTTGGGAACTTAGTGGCCCTGCTGCATAGTCGGGCTGCGATGTCCCGTTATGACATCGAGCTGGCGAAATGGAAGAAGCTAAAGAAGCAGCACCGTAAGAAGGGCGAGAAACCTCCGGAGAAGCCAGAAGAACCACAGCAAGTTAATGGTTTTGTGGCAATTGTGCAGATGGCTATTGGTATCGGGATTGTCATAGTGGGAGTGGCCGGCCTCACGATGGACTGGCTCTGAGCTGACTGCTTCCTGAGACGAAAGGCCGGAACTCTGAGCATTATGTCTTTGGTGAAAAGCTCAGCACAGCATTTGCTTTGTCTGTTGTTCCACGCGTCCTGCAGTTTGCCTTCTGGCCTGCCCATAGGCAAGTGCCTGCGTGCGAAGTTCGCAGTTGGGGTGTTCTTGTCGAGCTCGATTCTGCTCCCCTGGGTTTTTCTTCTTCTGACGCCCGTGAGATTTTTCAGAGGAAACCCAATGATCTGCAAGCAGCAAACAGGGCTGTAAGCGAAGCTGAGGGCTGTTGCTCCCCGAGTGTTGTGCTGCGTGTTGTGCAGCGCAGAGAGATCGTGCCAGGACCCAAGGTTTTTTGTGTTGGGGTGCAGCCTCACGCCTGGAGTGTATCGAGCTGGGGGCGGCGGAATGAGGCGAACTGTGATATGCAGGAGAAACAGGTGTGCAGAGAAAGAAAAGATGGAGGGAGAGCGGGTGAAGGGAATCGAACCCTCATTCCAAGCTTGGGAAGCTTGTGTTCTGCCATTGAACTACACCCGCAGAGAAGCACGCGGCTTGCTGCTTTGCGTAGGGAGCAGGAATAGGCTAGCAGCAAAGTTTTCTCCCGCCCAGAATTAGTGGCAAGTATCTCCCTGGTTTTTGCATTTTGCTTGGGGTTTTTCTTTGCGGCTGCTTCGAGATTTCTTGGGGGGGCGCGAAGAAAGCTCGAAGAGCGGCCTGTGCACAGGAGAGCGCGAGGAGTATCAGTGATTTTGTCTGACGGCACAATTCGGGCATTGCTGAAATCGGGGAAATTGCAGATTGCCCCATTGGAAGATGAGCAGGTCCAGTCTGCCAGTGTGGATATTCGATTGGCGCCTACTCTGCGAGTGTTCCGCAATCACACCTTGGAGTGTATCGATCCGTATGATATGCCGAAGGGGCTCACAGAAGAAGTCAAGGTAAAACAAGGCGAAGCGTTTGTGTTGCATCCAGGCGAGTTTGTGCTTGGCGCGACGATGGAACGATTCACGCTTGCGAATGACATTGTGGCGCGGGTTGATGGAAAATCATCACTTGGACGGATTGGGCTGCTTGTGCATGCGACTGCGGGGTTTGTGGACGCGGGCTTTGGGCCGGGGGATTTGACGTTGGAACTCTCAAATGTGGCGACTTTGCCGGTGAAGTTGTGGCCAGGCATGCGTGTTGGTCAGGTGTCTTTCATGGCATTGGACAAGCCGGCACTACGGCCCTACGGCCACCCTGATCTGGGTTCAAAGTATCAAGGGCAAAGTGGTCCGGTTCCTTCGCTCTACCACAAGAACACGCGGCAGAGTTGAGGGTACGCGATCGGATTTTTGGTAGAGGCGAGAGTGGGTCGCGAGAGTGAGAGGTTGGGTTGGTGTTTCGGCTTCTCGGGAAGCTCTGCGGATTGGTGTGGTGATTGATTGGGGTTGGGCTATTCGGGGGTTGGACGATCGCTTTGTCTGTGACTTTTTGCGTGATGGGCTAGAAAAAAAAGGGAATGGGAACAATGCCAAGCGCAGAAGAGTTGATATTGGTAGACTCACATTTATTGTGCTCTTGCACATCTTGCGGTAAACTTGTTCCCAAGTTTTCCGTAGTATGCAACAGTGCGTTTCCGCACTCCTCTGCGGGACATGCCGGGGCGCGCGAAGGCTGGCGTGAGCAGCTGCGCGTAGGACCGACCCCGAGAACTGATACGGGGAATGTGAGGGGAGAAGCGGAAAACGAAGCCGGTGAAAACCGTGAGCCATGCCTTTTTCAGGCGAGCCGGTTCACGATTGGTCCGCTGTTGTAACACCTGGGCGGTAAAGATTCTGCGCTGTCGCGTTGTTCATGGTCGCCCGTGATGAGAAGGAGAAGAAGGAGTATGGGGAAGGCTGTCGGTATCGACCTTGGGACGACGAACTCTGTTGTGGCAGTGCTTGAAGGTGGAGAGCCTGTCGTTATTCCGAATGCAGAGGGTGACCGTACTACACCATCTATTGTTGGCTTTTTGCAGTCTGGTGAAGTTCTCGCCGGAGAGGTTGCAAAACGCCAGGCGATCACGAACCCGGATCACACGATCCGCTCCGTGAAACGTCATATGGGAACAGCCTGGTCTGTTGACATTAACGGCAAGCAATACACGCCGCAAGAGATCAGTGCCCGTATTTTGCAGAAGCTGAAGAGGGATGCCGAGAGCTACCTTGGCACTGAGGTTGGCCAGGCAGTGATTACTGTCCCTGCCTACTTCAGTGATGCACAGCGTCAAGCCACAAAAGAAGCAGGCCAGATTGCTGGGCTTGAGGTGATGCGTATCATCAACGAGCCTACGGCTGCTTCTCTCACCTATGGTCTTGAAAGAGAATCCGAGGACCAGACCATCCTTGTGTTTGACCTTGGTGGTGGAACTTTCGACGTGTCTCTCCTTGAGATTGGAGACGGCGTTTTCGAGGTGAAAGCGACCTCGGGTGATAACAAGCTCGGTGGTGATGACTGGGACGACGCCGTTATTCTCTGGCTTGTGGACCGCTTCAAGAACACCAATGGTGTGGACTTGTCGCAAGACAAAATGAGCATGCAGCGCCTCAAGGAAGCGGCAGAGAAGGCGAAGATTGAGCTTTCTCAGGTGACCGAAACCACCATTAACCTGCCTTTTATTACGGCGACGAGTGCTGGTCCCCTCCACCTCGAAGAGAAACTTAACCGTTCTGAGTTTGAGCGGATGACCGCTGACCTGATTGACCGCTGCCGCCGGCCTTTCCGGCAGGTTCTGGGCGATGCAAGTATCCGTATTGCGGACATTGACCATGTTGTCATGGTCGGAGGTTCGAGTCGGATGCCGATGGTGCAAGCTCTTGTGAAAGAGATCACTGGCAAAGAGCCGCACAAGGGCGTGAATCCGGATGAAGTTGTGGCCATTGGTGCCGCGCTTCAGGCCGGCGTGCTCAAGGGCGAAGTGAAAGACATCCTTTTGCTGGATGTCACTCCCCTGAGCTTGGGTATTGAGACCAAGGGTGGTGTCATGACCAAGCTGATTGAGCGCAACACCACCATCCCGACGAAGAAATCGGAGATCTTTACCACTGCCGAAGATGGCCAAACTTCTGTGGAAGTCCACGTTCTTCAAGGAGAGCGTGAGATGGCAATGAACAATAAGAGCCTGGGAAAGTTCCAGCTTATTGGGATCCCGCCGGCTCCGCGTGGTGTTCCTCAGGTCGAGGTCACCTTCGACATCGACGCCAACGGTATCGCGCATGTCTCGGCCAAAGACCTTGCCACCCAAAAAGAACAAGCGATGACGATTACTGGTCAGTCTGCGCTTGAGAACGATGACATTGACCGCATGGTGCGTGAAGCGGAAACTCACGCCGAAGAGGACCGCACGCGCCGTCAAGAAGCTGATGCCCGCAATGAGGCGGACTCGCTTGTGTACCAGGCTGAAAAGCTAGTGAGAGAGAACGCAGAACAGCTTGCCGGGCAGAAAGAACGCCTGGAAGCTGAGATTGCGAGCTTGAAAGAAGCGCTGGCTGGTTCGGATGTGAACCTTATCAATAAGCGTCGCGAATCTTTGATGACCGTGTTGCAAGAAGCCTCTACTGTCATGTACGAGAATGTCACGTCTGATCAAGGTGCAGGCGCCTCTTCCCCTGGGAACGGTTTTCCCGGAGGTGATGATGTGGTTGAAGCTGAGATCATTGATGACGGTCAGCAACACTGATGCGTCCACGGTCTTATAAAGAGGAATTTTTTACGATCTCCCCGGGAGTTTCGCACCTCTTGCAAGTGGTATCTGGTCAGGCTGTCGGAGCGTGGCAGCCTCCTCTTGACGTATATGAGACAAAAGATGTGTTTGTCATTGTGCTCGACGTTCCGGGGGTCTCAGGAGACAAGATCGACATCACTTTTGAAAGTGGTGTGCTCACTGTCCAAGGGGAACGAAAATTCCATTCTGGAGTATCAGAAGACTCTTTCCACCGTGTGGAGCGCCGTTTCGGGCGCTTCTCGCGGCGGATTGGGCTTCCCCCCGGTCAGCTTGACCCAGATGGTGTTACAGCACGAGTTGCCGACGGCGTCCTGACCGTGGAAGTGCCCAAGATCGTTGCAGCGCAGCCTCGGCGTATCAAGGTCATTGAGCAACAAACCATTGAGTCGGAGTGAGCGAATGGCTGAACAGAGCGAAAGCATTGTTCATAAGAAACCGGAGATAGTAACACAGGCCGTTGATGATTCCGACCTTGTTGATCTGAAAGATGAAATCGCACGAGACGATGCTGCTGAGGCTGAAGTTGAGGCGCAGGCTGAGGTTGTTGCAGCTGAGATTGTTGTTGAGCGTGCTGCGGCTGAAGTCACGCAGGATGATGCTGTTGATGTCGTCGTTGATGTCGTGCCGGCTGAGGTCATCGTCCTGGACGATGCTGCGATGGAGGTTGCTGCAGACGAAATTCTCGAGGCAGATGATGTTGGAACAGACGAAGCTGATCTCGAAGAGCTGTCTGGTCTTGATCTTGCCGCAGAGGCCGGCACAGAAACCTTGACCGAAATCAGCACGCAAGATGGAGCGGATTCGTCTGATTCGTCTGATTCGGATGGAGAAGCAGACGCTGACGAGGAGGAAGTTTCTTCTCTGGCAGAAGATGCAACAGAGGGCGAAAGCGATTCCGCGAGTGCGGAGACTGTGCTCTCAGAGGACTCCAAACCGGAGGACTCTCAAGATGTCGGTCGTAATACTGAAATCATCCCTGTGGTTGCTTCAGTTGAGGTTGAAGCGACTGGGGAAGTTTCGCAAGACCAGAGTGCTGATGCCGGCGAAAATGTTGACGCTGATTTCAATGAGGAAACCGGATCTGAGGAAACCGAGGAGGAGGAAACCGGATCTGAAGAAACCGGAGCCGATGCAGAGGCTGGTCAAGACACGGAAAAAGATGCAGATGATGCTGTTCTCATTGAGGAGTCTGCTGCCAATCTTGAAGCCGATATCGCCGATGTCATTGATCTTTCGTCCGACATACAGTGGAACACCTTAGAGGACCTTGTCAAACTAAGGAACTTTGCTTCCAGTTTGCATCGTGAAGTGGAGAAAGTCGGCCGGGATCGCGATACACATATCGAAGATCTGCGGCGCATGAAAGCCGAGTTCGATAATTTTCGCAAGCGTATGCTGCGCGAAAAGTCCGATGTTGTTGAGCGGGCCAATATTTCTTTGGTTGAGGCATTACTCCCGGCAGTCGATTCGCTGGAGATGGCATTTCTCTCGTCTACGGCGGAGAACCCTTTGCATCCTGGTCTTGAGGCTGTGTGTGCCCAAGTCATTGACATCCTTTCGAAAGAAGGACTTGAACGGATTGAGCCAGTGAAAGGATGCGAGTTTGATCCGGCGCTCATGGAGCCGGTTGTGCACCGTCCTGCAAAAGACGGGAATGGTGGACAGCCGGTTGTGACGAAGATGCTGCGTTGCGGTTATCGGATGCGAGGCCGTTTGCTCCGGGCTGCAATGGTAGAAGTCGAGGGGTAATGAGGTCAGGAATACACGCTCAGGAGGGAAAGATCGGTTTTTCGCTGGAAATGTAAGGATAGGGTGAAGTTCGGCTGGCCTTCAGGATAGAGCCGAGAAGGCGTCATTCCGGAAGGTTGTGGCAGGTCGGGACGAGGATATGGCATCATGGGTTCTTTCAATTCTGAAGATAGCTTGTATGCCATACTCGGCGTTTCTGAAGTAGCGTCTCAATCAGATCTCAAGAAGGCCTACCGGAAGCTTGCCCAAGAGTTTCATCCTGATGCGAATCCGATGGATCCGCAGGCTGAAGAGCGATTTAAGCAGATGTCTGTAGCGTACGACCTCTTGAAAGACCCGGCAAAACGAAAAAAGTACGATCGTGATCGGATGACGGCTCGATCTGGTTGGGTACCTTCTTCTCGGGCTGGGCGCAAGGCCGGAAAGTCCTCTCGTTCTGATGGATTTCATGCAGACTACTTTCGGGATAAGCCTTTTTCTGATGGGTGGAGAGGCTCTTCCTCCCGAAGACGTGGCCCAAAACGTGGGGACGATATCTCTGTTGTGCTGCACCTCACCCTGGAGGATGCGCTGCGTGGTGTGACCTCGCAAGTGACCGTGCCTGCCGATGTTCCCTGTGATAGGTGTGAGGGGTCGGGTGCCGAACGTGGAACTACGATAAAGCCGTGTTCGCATTGTGGAGGAAAAGGCACGATCTCTGATCCGCACGAATATTTTGCGCTCAGCAGACCTTGTATGAGGTGTAATGGGACTGGTCAGCACATTGAGCGACCATGTCGAGTTTGTAGGACTGCTGGTGTTGTGCGTAAAACCCGTAGGATCAAGGTTGCGATTCCACTTGGCGTGAAGGATGCCACCAAGGTACGCGTGAAGGGGCGAGGTGAGCCCGGGTCTTATGGGGGAGCTGCCGGCGATCTTATTGTTGATGTGCAAATTGCGCCGCATGAGGTTTTTAATCGCACGGGTGATAATTTGCAGGTTGTTGTGCAGGTCCCTTTTGAGACAATGGTTCTTGGAGGGAGTATCGTGGCACCCATAATCGATGGAGTCGTGACTTTACGCGTACCTGCAGGGACGCCAAGTGGCCGAGTGTTGAAAGTGCGTGGCTATGGGGTTCCTAGCGAGAATGGGAAGAACCGCGGGGATTTGCTCGTGACATTGGACATTGAAATCCCAAAAAATCTTTCGATGGAGGCAGTACAAGCCCTTCGGCGATATGTCGACTTAAGAGGAGCTACTCCGTCGGCAGGATCGCGTTTTCCTGCTGACGAAACGGTAGGCGGTACATCATGACACAGTCAGATGAGTCACTCTCTCGAGAACCAGTCTACGTGATCTCGGTTGCTGCTGAACTCTCTGGTATGCATCCGCAGACATTGCGGATGTACGAGAGGAAGGGGCTTGTGCGTCCCTCCCGCACCTCAGGGAATACGCGAAGGTATTCGGAACAAGATATCGAGTTGTTACGGGAGATCCAGCGTCTCACGCAAGAAGAAGGCATCAATCTGGCGGGCGTCGCTCAGCTTATGGACTTGCGTCTGGAGCTCTTGGCAGTGAAATGTCGTGTTGCCCGTCTTGAAGCGGAACTTGATGCCGTCATGCGGGACGCAAAGCGTAAGGTGCAAGAAGTGCACCGAAGCTACCGGCGAGATCTCGTGCTCTATAACCCGCCGGCTCAGCTCGTGCCACAACGCAAGCACAGGCGGCGGCCAAATTAAAGCAATAAAACGGGATGGAACGGACGGAGCCCAAGTGTTGCGTCGAGCGTTTTTCAGAGGTGTTGTGCTCGCTTTTTTTCTTGCCGGGTGTGGCAGTGTTTCTACCGGCGCCTCAGATGAAGGGCGTCTCGGAGGCGAGACTCGACGAAGTGCTGCGGAATTGTCGAGCCTGTCTCCTCCGGGGGGCCCTCTCCCCGGTCCGCCCGAAGAGTATGGGCTTCCCGCTCTTGCCGACACCGAAAACGGGAATGGCATGGTGACTGCCGACGCCATTACCGATCTATTCTCCCGTGCCCGTACGCGTCCTTGGGCAGTCACATGGCTGATGTCCTCTTTCGACGGAGTCGACGCCGGAACAGTGACAATGTCACACCTCTCTCCTGCTGGTGGAAAAACAGAACAGCTCCACATAACGGGAGAAGTGGGCTTGGAAGAGATCGGTATTATCGATTTACACTTGCTGGATGCCGGTGAAGGGTCTCGTTTTTGCTTCAAAACAGACGAGAACCCTTACAATTGTGGCGTCGGAGACGCCCAGCTTTTATTGGAGTTTTTGAGTATAGAGGGCATGGACCGCCTGGGAGAGATACTGGCCGATCTTGTTTCCCGGACTTCCGTGGAAATAAAGTATCGATTTTTTGCCGAGACGCCTTCTATCTGTTTCAATCTTGCCCCTGCCGTCATGACAGGGGAGACGCTTGGTCTTGATTTTTCCCTGGGAGGGTCTTTCTGCCTGTCGAATGATGGGGCTTTGATGCTGGTTGATGTAGGCGAAGTTGCAATGCGGGCTGTTGCCTATGATATTTCGGTTGATCCTGGCGTGTTTCGTCTTCCTGTCTGAGAGTGTGTGCTTCTCTGAGGGTTCCTGAAAAATTGTCGGAGTGAAGGAGGGGTGCATTGTGCGAGGAAAGCCCGTGTCCCGCTATGTGATGACAGGAATTATCGTCCTGGGACTCCTTACCGCTGGGTGCGATAGTGGATCTGGCGAAGACTCTTCTGTGCAGGTTTCCCCGCCTTTACTGCTTCCTCGCCATGTTGATTTTGGTCCTCTTCCACAATCGCCAGAGAAATACGGATTGCCTCCTTTCGCTGTCTTGCAAGCAAACCCCGCTGGTGTGCTCGAAGGACTTTTCGACCGGATGTTGCGACGAGAATGGGCAGTGACCTGGGATATCCGTATCGAGGGATTGCCGGGTGGTGTGGGAGAAGTGGTTATTGACCATATGCCCGTGCTGGAAGACATGCCAGAGATGCTCAAGATGTCAGGGGTCGTGGGTACACCGGATACCAGCATGGTGAAGTTCGAGATACTCGACGACAGAAAACAGCTTCTTTTGTGCGGTCAAGAAGGCGACAACTTCCTTGTGTGTGACCCGACAGAAGAGCAAAAAGCGCAGCTCGGAGGAATTTCTGGTTTTACTTCCATCCTCGATCTGCTTTCTTTGGAAGGCTTGGAACGCCTTACGAACGAGCTTTCTGCCATCGTTGACGTGTCTGAAGAAGTCCCTGGGCTCAACAGCGGAGTCCTTCCGGGGATGGCTGTTCGATACGCTTCTGTGGGAACTGCTCCTTCCGCGTGTTTTCAATACCCTGCCTCGCCCACCCTTGGCGAAGTTGTGGGTGTGGACTTCTCGAAGGGCGGCGAATTCTGCGTTTCTACAGACGGTGTTCCTGTGCTTCTTCGGATTGGGGAACTAGAGATTATCGCCAAAACCTATAAGTCTGTTGCAGACCCGAACCGTTTTCGCATGTCGGTTAAAGTGTGAGTTGAGAAGATGCTCACCGGATGATTTCTTTGGTGTACCTGGCAGTACGAAACTGCCTGTGGAAGTGTCGCGCGGCAAGCAGCCCTGCGAGTTTTTCGCGGTTTCAAGAAACCTGTCGCAGATTTTGTCGCAGATTTTTCGGGTGTGTGTTGAGCCATGTCATGAGATAGGTGAGAGCAACCGGATGTCAAGGGCACTGTTTTCCGGCCGTTGACCGCAAACAGCGGGTGAGATGGCTATTGCGCGTATTTAACATCTGTCTCTGCCTACTGTTTACTGGAAGTCTGGCTCTCGTCGCGCTGGGTGCAAGTGACACAACAGAGCATCGGCGGACCGAAGACTGCATTAAAGCTCGCAGGAAGGGATGCTGCCAAAGCTGTTGTTTGCGATACTTGTTTCCAATCTGGAGAGTGGGATTGCGAGTCCATAGCCGGTGGCGCGTTCAATGGCGTAAATGATTCCGATCACTTCTCCTGCCGCATTGAGAACGGGGCTGCCTGAGTTGCCGGGTTGGATAGAAGTATTTATGCGCATGACTGGACCAGTCTCGCCATAGTCACTGTCTGTCTTGTAATCGACGAGCTTGCCTACTTCTATGGTGAGGGCATCCCCATTTGGAAAACCGACAATAGTGAGTCTGTCTTTAGGTAGAGGATCATTGTTGCCAAGAACTGCGATCTCAGATAGCACAGCATCGACTTCAAGAATAGCGAGATCCGAAAAAACAGCAGCTTTTGCTGTGATCACGGGCAGAGTTTTTCCGTTCCAAGTGGAGACTTCGAGTTCAGTTTTAGTTGCCCCCGCGATGACATGTTTGTTGGTGACGAGGTGATGTGCGTCGAGCGCCCACCCTGACCCGATTGCGATTCCCGTGCAGCTGCTATTACGGACGCGCAGCGAGATCTGCCTGGCACGGCGATTGGGCGCTTCGCTATGCAGGGTGGTGGGAGACTGAGGGGAAAGTTCATTGTCTGTGCGGCCAGGGTCACTTAGGCAGCTGACAGTGAGGACGGCCACAAAAAAGAATGATAGGAAGAGGTGCATGCGAGTGGGCAGGTTATTCAGCTAGTTCTACCTTTGCCATGATGCTCTCAAAGAGTTCGTCTGCTTTTTCGCAGCTCTCAATTGTCTCATCCAACGTCTTTTCGACAGCAGGCCCCGACGGCAAATACGCCGACTCTCGGGACTCGAAAAGGATCGCAATCACCTTGTTGAGGTTGATGGAACACTCCTGCGAGGCGAACATGGCTTCTGCCAATACGCTGGCCAATATTTGGAGTTCTTTGCGCTCATCTTCAATGGAGGCCTTCTCGGCAGCGAGCTCTGTCTGACGCTTCTCGAGGTTTGATACGTCGACCTCGGAGTCTGTCAGGTTGTTTTGCAGCGTATTGTTTTGCTGTTCGAGTTCATTTGCTTCTTCCTCCCAGTCTTTTCCCTGCTGATAGGTGAAGAGCAAAGCGAAGAGGAGAACAAGCGCGATGCCGGCAAAGACAATTGCGGGAACTTTCCATACGGCTTCAGTACTTGATGCTGGTAAATGTTCTGGGGTCGGTATGCCTGGGGTGAGGTGACCAGGTAGTGTCGGGCTGGGAGGAGTCGGGTTCGGTAGTGTCGGGCTCGGAGGAGGCGGGTTCGGTAGTGTCGGGCTCGGTAGTGTCGGGCTCGGAGGAGTCGGGCTCGGTAGTGTCGGGCTAGGAGGAGTCGGGCTAGGAGGAGAAATGAGGATTCTGGTGTTTTCGGCCTGTATCAAACTGTCGCGAGCTGGAGTGCTTGATGCGGGTGGGGCCAAAGGTGGGAGAGGGACCCGGGGATCGGGGTTATTTTCAGGCTGGGCCTGTGCACTCTTGTTGTTATCAGAGGATTCCTGATGAGGACCTGGAGTGGAAGATTGCATGTCTTATTCCGTTGCTGTGTCTGGTCCTACTAGGAAGAGTGTTGGAAAGAACGCTGGGGACTCTTTTGTGTGCTTGTGATTTCTAATTTGTCGGTGTGGGCAAAGCGAAAAATCTTGGATTTTTGTGTATTCAGTTTAGGTGTGAAATCTTGTGAGGATTCTACTTCTTCCCTAATGTTTTTACCGAAATAGGGCTTTTGTGAAGTCAGTCTGGAAAAGGTGCATCGAGCAAGCTGGGTCAGCGTATCCTGTCCTTTTCCGGCAGAGCTATCTTGTGCACACTTTTGGTATGGAAGTTCTCCGCGCAGAGCAGAAGAGAATAGGGCGGATCTCCAAGATGCTTTCAGGTGCTGTTCTAGCCTGTTTTGGCAAGGAATAGACACCTATTCGGTGGTGACGAAATCGATGAGGGTTTCTACAGCCTGGATGAGTGGGGTTTCGAGGTCATCATAAGTGCGTATTGACCCAAGGATTTTGTGCCAGAGAACTGCAGGATTTTGTGCTCCAATTGCTGTGCATACCCCTTCTTTCCAGGGGATGCCTTTGGGAATCTGCGGCCAGGCTCTGAGACCGAGTAGGGTAGGTTTTACTGCCATCCAAATATCCACATAGGGATGTCCCGTGATGAGAACGTTTGGATGCGAGATTTCCGCTGCGAGCCGGGTCTCTTTTGTGTGCGGTATGAGATGGTCGAGTAGCACGCCGAGTCGTTGATCAGGCCCCGGCTGAAACGCTTGCACGACTTCTCGTAGAGCATCTGCTCCATGCAAAATCTCGACCGCGATCCCTTCGACTTGCAAGTCGTCGCCCCACACCTTTTCGATAAGTTCTGCGTCGTGGATCCCCTCCACATAGAGACGCGATGCCCGAGCTTGCCGTGCTGGTAGGTGTGGCAAGGCGAGGGATCCCGAGCGAGTAAAAAGCTGCTTCGCTGTGTGCTGCGCGGGCCGAGGATATTTTTCGACTCTGAGAACGACGGTGCGCTCCCCTACTTTGAACGCGCTTTTGCGCAACACAAACAGGCGTTCCCGCCCTGTGGGGCTGCGCACCACAATTTGGCGCTCATCGAGGATCTGAGAAATCTTCCCGCTGAAACCAGAAGAAATGTGCTGTACGTACATGCCAATGTGAGCTTCGCTTCTCGGTAGCTCGCGGAGTTCTCGTTCGTCGCGTACTGGTCCACCTAAGATGCCCTGCATGTTGGGAGGCGTCCAATTGTCGTCTTTCATAGTTTGCTCAAAGAAAAAACCGGTTTCTGAAGTATCTCTTTACCGGCTGCCTGGCGCCTAATGCAGGCCGCAGGAGACGGCACCATGCCGGGAATATTGCGCGGACAGGAAAAAATTTATCGGTTTTCTTCTAGGAGGTCAGGAATATCTGACTCGATAGCACAGTCTCCTTCTATGCATCCCTGAGGCCGGCGCTTGTGTCCGGTGCTATTGCTGCGTGCTTTCGACTTTTTTGACACAATGCTAATTTTTTTCCTGTTGAGTTTTGCTCCCTGCTTTTTCCCGGGTGTTTTTTTGTAGTGTGCACCTTGGAACGTTTTTGTTGGGCAGCTGGAAATTCCTCAAACCTGCATGGTTGTGCTCTTGTGCACACTGCAAATATTTTTCCTCTTTCTCGGTTTTGGCCTGAATTTTTCCGGGTCTCTCCTGTGTTTCCGTGTCGAGGGTAGCGAAGGGAATGTTGCTCTTGCACTGGGGTTTCTTGTTTGGCTATGTATCGCATGTTTTGTTGGGGGTAAAATGGAGGATTTGTGCATTAGGGGATGCGCGTGGGGGGATTGTCGTACGGGTTAAAGCGGGGTCCGTAACTGTGTATATACTGCATTGTGCGTGTGTCAGGATTCTTGGATGGCACAGTCAATGCAATATGCCAACGATGATCTGAGGGGATGTGGTATGGAAGAGCCGGCACGTCAAGTGATAGATATTTTGGTGGGCGTGCCACACTCGGGTGCTGATCCGAGAAGTGGGGCAGCGGCAATAGACGCAGAGATGAACTTGATCTCCTGGTTGCAAGGCACGTTTCGGGAGGACCGGCGGGTGTGCTGTGCTCTTGACGATCTACTTGCGGACGTTGACGCTACTGGCGAGTCTATCGCTGCCGAGGATTTTTCTGTACTTCTGCAGAGTCGTCTGCAAAAAAATGCTGTTCTTGTTGTCGGATTGCAAGAAATTTTGGCCAGATCCGTGAGATCAACTGTGGCCAGTTCCGTCGTGAACGAAGGTGTTGCCGACCGGCAGTTCGTGGCGAAGGAGTTGCCTGCCTTGAATATTATGCAGGGCAATCAGTATTGGCCTGTTGAGAACACCTTTGCCTGGTAGTCGGACAAATCCCGATCGATAGGAAGGCCCAGCCTCAAAAATGCATGCTCTCAGGAAGGGGGCAGAATAGAGCCTGTGTGGCAGGTGCCGTTTCGTAAGAAACCCTGCTTTGTCGGGCGTGCGCGTGAGCTTGCAGAGCTACGGGCTGCTCTTGTGCATGATCAGGCTGTTGGTTTTGGGGGAAAGCGCTCCCTGACTGGTTTCGGTGGTATCGGAAAGACGACCTTGGCTGCAGAGTATGCGCATGTCTATCGGGATTCTTATGTGATTGTGGGCTGGATTCGGGCTGCACAGTCGGAAACGATCCTTGAGGACTTCTCCCACCTTGCACGCATGCTCGGTCTCAATGATCCTGCCGGCATTCTTTCTGGCGAGGACACTGTGCAGGAGGTTTTGGAGTTTCTCGCAGGTCGGGATGATTGGCTTTTCGTTTTTGCGAATGCTCCTGGGTCCGGGAAAATTGCGCCTTTTCTTCCGTTTGGGGGTAGAGAGCATGTGTTTGTGACCTCTTGTCAGCACGTCTGGCCTGGCATGTCGACTGTGAACCTGGGTCTTTTGCCCCTTTCTGACGCGGCACAGTTCTTACAGGACCGTACCGGGGAGACCAATCTCGATGTTGCGTATGCTGTGGCGAAAGAATTGGATTGTCTTCCTCTTGCCTTGGAACAAGCTGCTGCCACGATCTACGCATCCCCCAATCCAAACCTGTGTCGCTATCTCGATCGTTTGCAGCGTTCTCGTAGTCTGTTGCCTAGTCGTTTGTCTGGTCTTTTCGCTGAACAAAGCGTCAGGGTGCCTGAACTTGAGACTGTAGAGGTCACTTTTGCCACGGCGTTTGAGGAGATTGCCGAACGTCATCCTTTGCT
>Ga0209345_10002978_pt1 | contig 17892 bp, 16 predicted proteins | sample Cruoilmetagenom7_FD_187294 | JGI IMG/M metagenome (GOLD analysis project Ga0209345, IMG submission 187294) | Oil polluted marine microbial communities from Coal Oil Point, Santa Barbara, California, USA - Sample 7 (SPAdes) (version 2) | ecosystem: Environmental > Aquatic > Marine > Oil seeps ...
TCAATATCTTGCCCTACTTCCCGACGTGGTGCTGAACGTCCTCTACCTCGAGAACCAAAGATGCTCCCGAAACTATTTCCAAACAAGCCTCCTCCAAAAAGCGAACTGAGCAAATCATCTAAACCGGGGATTCCACCTCTGAAAAAACTACTCATGTCCACATCTACTCCACTGAACCCATATTGATCGTAGTTGCTTCGTTTATTTGAGTCGCTTAAAACCTCATAAGCTTCTTGGAGTTCGATGAATTTTTCTTTTGCTTTTGGATCAGTCTTATTGAGATCAGGGTGAAGTTTCCTTGCTAAACGTCTATACGCAAGTTTTATATCGTTTTCACTAACATCTTTACTAACACCTAATATCTCGTAGTAATCTCGTTTTTTACTTGAACTCATGATCTTTTTATCACTTCATAATCTCTTATAAGTATAAACTCTATTTATGAAAATTTATTATGAAATTTATTTTTTTAGGTATTAGGATATCGAAAAATAATTGTATAAACTTTTTAATCTTAATTTTTAAAGCAAAATATACTAATATACATCATTTTAATATATTTAGAAATAATCGTATTAAGTATTAGTATATGGTGAAAATAGATATGAGTATGAGATTGGATAATATTGATATAGTAATTTGCTTTTGCTTTTTGGCTGTATCTATTATTATTATGATAATCATTTTTAATATAGAATTTATTTTTAGTGTCATTAAGTTTCTAGCTTACTATTGGGTTATAACTGTGCCAGTAATAATTTTTGCAGTTATAAGCACAATGTTTTACTCTTCTCAAAAAGAATTAAAGAGAGGATTTGATTCTTTTAATACTAAAGAAAATCGAGAAGGATTTGAAGCAGCCACTGGTTTAAAACCATTTAACGAAAAAGGAAAATTTGTTAGAAAATACAAATCGTTTATGAAAAAGCAGATTTCAAAAATAAAATATAAATATAGCGTACCAATCAAACTTGATGACATAAAAGGATTCGCTATCGTCATTTTAATATTAATTGGAGTAACATGGTTAACATTGTATGTATATTCACTAATTTTTCAAGATTTTCGATTAAATTTTTGGGATGCTGGTTTAGGATTTTAATACGAAATAATATTCATTACAAGTTCTATTATCAGCTTGCTTAATTGAAATTAAAATTATTTTAAAAACCAAAAATTAAAAGAAATATAAAATAAATGGAAAAATTAATTTAAAACTTAATTCTCCTCATCCCAGTCTACATCGACTACTTTACCCTTCTTTTTCTTATCTTCTTTATCTTTTTTATAAGTAGCTCCACCTGCACCGGCGCCGTCCATTCCATCTGGAGGGGCCCCACCCATACCACCTGGAGGAAAACCTCCCATTCCACTAGCTGCTTGTTGTGCTTGTTGTGCTGCTTGCTGATACGCTTGATCTTGAGTTTGTTGGCTATATATCCTTTGAGAGAAACCATGCATAGACTTTTGTAAGTTTTCAACACCCATTTTAATTCTTTGAAGATCATCTGTTTTAATATCTTCTTCTAAAGATTTGATTGCTGCTTCTATTTCGTCTTTTTCCTTCTCTTCGATCTTATCTTTATTATCCTCCATCAGTTTCTTTGTCTGGTAGATCATAGAATCTGCAGTATTTTTTGATTCGATTAACTCCCTTAGTTTTTTATCTTCTTCTTCAAATTGCTCAGCATTTCTAACCTTCTCCGCAATTTCTTCAGCCGATAAACCTTTCGCACCAGTAACAGTGATACCTGTTTCTTTTCCAGTTCCTAAATCTTTTGCATTCACGTGAACAATGCCATCAGCATCAATCGAAAATTTCACTTCAATTTGTGGTATTCCACGCGGAGCAGGCGGAATCCCAGTCAGGTGAAAAACTCCTAATGTTATATTATCTTTTGCCATTGTTCTTTCTCCTTGCAAAACATTGACCTCAACGCCAGGTTGATTATCCGCAGCAGTGCTAAATACTTGTTTTTTTTCCGTTGGAATCGTTGAATTTCGCTCTATTAGCCTTGTAGCTACGCCTCCTAAGGTCTCTATTCCTAAGGAAAGAGGTGTAACATCCAATAAAAGAAGATCTTCAACATCACCCGCAATGATACCTCCTTGAATCGAAGCTCCAATCGCAACGCATTCCATAGGATCAACTGAGTGCTCTGGTTCTTTGCCAAAGAAGTCCTTAAATCTTTTCTGAACAGAGGGCATTCTCGTCGGACCACCAACTAAAAGAACTTTTTCAATTTCGTTAACTCCAATTTTAGCATCAGTTATAGCTCTTTTGATTATAGGATCTAATCTCCTTAAAGTAGGTTCAATTAACTGTTCCAATTTTGCCCGCGTAAGTTCAACTTCTATATGAACCGGATTTCCATCTTTCTGAGTAATGTAAGGCAAGTTAATTTGAGTACTTAGAGTAGTAGATAATTCGATTTTAGCTTTTTCTGCAGCGTCTTTAATTCTAATCATAGCTTTGTTGTCTCCTTTAAGATTGACCCCTTCTTTCTTTTGAAAGTTGTTGACGACCCAATCTATAATTTCATTGTCCATATCTGTTCCGCCTAGCTGTGTATCGCCGCCAGTTGATAAAACTTCAACAACACCCTCGCCATATTCCATCAAAGTTATATCGAAAGTACCTCCTCCTAAGTCTAAAACACAAATTTTTATGAGTTTATCTTTTGTATTTTTATCAAGGCCGTAAGCTAAGCATGCTGCTGTGGGTTCGTTTATCATCCGTACAACTTCAAGTCCAGCAATCTCACCGGCATTCTTAGTAGCTGTTCTTTGGGCGTCATTAAAATAAGCTGGGACCGTAATAACTGCTTTTTTTATTTCTTTCCCGAGATAAGCAGAGGCATCGTTTTTTATCTTTTTTAAAATCATCGCGCTAATTTCTTCGGGGGAAAACTCCTTCCACTCGCTTCCAACTTTAACTTTTGCTTTATAAGAAGTTCCCATTTTTCTTTTAATAGCGTAAATAGTTCCATCTGGATTCGAAACTGCTTGCCTTCTAGCGGGTTCGCCTACGATTTTTCTACCGCTATCATCAAAAGCAACATAAGATGGAAAAGCTTTGCCGCCCAAAGTTCTTCCTTCGGCAGCAGGAATAATTTCAGGTTGCCCTGTTCCACTTAAAACCGCACATGCGCTATTTGAAGTACCTAAATCGATCCCAATGATTTTTTCTTTTTTCTTTGGTTTGCTTTCTTCACTCATGATAAAATTCACTTCTAAGATAATTAGTTGATTTTAACTTAAATATAATTATTTTATTTTCTATTAGTATCTATTAAGGATATAATTATGCCATATTTATGAATTTTATGATATAGAGATCTTTTTAAACATAAAATAAAAAAATAATAAAAATTTTTATTAAATTATAGAATTAAAGTATTTTTGTAAAAATCGATAGTATTAAAAATTTATAATTTATAGTGGTTTTCGTTTATGACTCGGAAAAAAGAAAAGAAGGAAAATCCAAGCAATAAAGCGTTGCTAGAGGATGAAGCTGAAATTATTATTGCTAATAGCCAAGAAAGTACAAGTAAAGAACAAGACGATTTACAAGCTAAAGTAGAAGTACAAAATATTAAGCTTATAGAAGGTGAAGAGCAAAAAGTTCTTGAGTATTATTCTAAGGATAATTTAATAGAAGAGATTAAGATTCTTGAAGAAAGCAATAAAAAGAAAGATGAGCAACTTTTAAAGTATCGAACCGAAAGCGACGATTGGAGAAATAAATACACGAGACTTCAAGCAGAGTTTGAGAACGCTCAAAAACGTTGGAACAAAAATCGACAGAATTTAAAGATAGAATACACAGCCTCGGCTCTGAAAACATTTCTACCTTTATACGATTCCTTTAAAAAAGCACTCGAAAATAGCGACGAAAACCAAGTTATCTTGAAAGGTTTTTTTGATCAATTTATTAACATTTTGAAGTATCATAAAGCGATACCTATTGATGTAAAAGTACACGATACTTTTGATTACAACTACCACGAAGCTTTAAGTTCAATAGAAAGGGACGATCTTCCCAACAATACTATTCTTAATATCATTCAAGATGGTTGGAAGTTAGATAAGGAAGTTATACGTTATACTAAAGTTATTGTGTCTCGCGTTCCTCCCCCGCCTGAACCAGAACCAGAACCAGAGCCAGAACCAGAACCAGAACCAGAAAACGAAAAAATTACTGAAGTAAATGGAGAAAGTGAAGAGAATAACAATGAAAATGTCAAGGAAACCAAAGATTCTAAGGAAATTAACGATAAAACAGTTAGAAATGAAGACCAAAATACATAAAAATCTCGAGTTTCAAATTTACTAATTTTTTGTATTTTTTATATTTTTACACCATATTAAGTTCTCATTAACTTATGTTTTTGTTCCGTTCCAGTAAAAAAGCAGTCTTAACTCAAGATATATTCCTCCATATATTAAAAGTCCTGGTGGTGAGGGTGGTGGACCTTGTTGGCTATTTAATCCATCTAAAGATATTTCATTCAGGGAAGTAATTCGATATGGGAGGAATGGGTTCCATGGATAAAGGAAATGGGGATCAAAAGGAACAGGTACCATTAAAATTTTAAAAATACCATAGATAGGGCACCCTATATAATTCAAAGCTTGACTAGAAGGATTACCTGTAAAATATTCCATATCAAGTAAAAACTCGATCCAATAACCAAAAGTGTATGCTGAAACAAATATAACTCCTGTATCATTCACTATACTTGGAATATAATTAGTTTTGATATCTTCTAATTCTTCGTACTGCTCCATTGTGATAGCTGGACCCATTCTTGGTATAAAAGTTACAACTTGTATCAAACTTGATAAAGCAAATGAAAATGCTATTATGCCAATTATTATTTGTCTACTCTTAAAATTAATTGAAAATCTCTTTGAAATCATTAGTTCTACATACTTCAAACCAAATGGTACAATAAGAGCTATTGGAAGGAATGCAAGTAATAAAAATCTGCTTTGCCAATTTGAGGGAATGATTATCAATATAAAGAGAATTATTGCTAATATTAAGTATATCCAAACTAGATATGTTTTTTTTGAAATAATAATATGGCCTTGATTTTTTCCCATCTTTTTTACTCCTAGATAAAGATAATGAGATACTGCAATTATACCAATTAAATAGGGAATAGTAATAAACACTAAATAACTCTTAGTAAAGGGATTTTTAGGATTTGACGAAATATTTAGCAAGTAACTTAAATAACTTGTAAATCTATTAGTGAAATTAGATAATGTTGTAGGATATATAAAAATTAAAAGAGTAATTACTATAGTTCCTAATATTATAACTATTCCAAAAAGTTTTAGCTCAAAAACAGGTATTGATCGAGTTTTAATAGATTTTAATACCACATGAAAAAATAACAACCCAAATGCCAAAATGAGAATAATTCCCGCTGTATAAACGTGGCTAAAAAAAGAACACAAAAAGAAAACCAAGGTAAATATTCCATACTTCTTCCATTCACGAAGGTTTTCAAACCATTTTATTGCAAAATAAATAAACCATAAAATAAAGAAGACCCCCGCCAAGTTCTGCATAAAATCTTCAATCATTCTAAAACAAAAAACATTTACCGTTATGAGAAAGGAGCTTAATAATGAAGGTATTTTTGATTCAACACCAATCTTTTTTGAAAACATCTCCGTTAGAAAAAATACTGGAAAAGCCATCATTGATGTGATTAGTGCCATACCGATCTTTATACCAAGATAAGAATCACCCGCTAATATTACAAACGGAACTAAATAATAGTAAATAAGAGGCGCATCATTACTCTCCGGGAATCCCGTTCTTAAAATATATCGCACCTGTAAATCGTAGTAAGGTCCATCTGGACCATATGAAATTGGATATCTTGAGAGTGAAATCATGTAAAGTATAAATGAGAAAAGGGCAATTGAAGTCACGCCAATAAGCCATACATTTTTTCTTATTATCATCGCCCAATCTGAAGTTTTTATCGTAACCTTAGAACTTTTTTCGTTAATACTTTTACTCATAATAAGTATTCACATATTTTTCAGTTATAAAATTTGATATCATTTTTGATATCTGTTCGATATTTTTATCCTTACTTCAATCTGAAATGTTTCTCAAATATAAATATTGTTCATAACTTTTAATTAAAAACCTAAAAAGTTATTAGGTGTTTATGATTTATAATTATAAATATCAAATTCGTTTAGTGCTTTTAATATGAGTGATGAACCTCAATTTCCAGAGCTCCCTGACATCGGAGAAATACTCGGTCGAAAAGATCGCTTTATACAGAAGAAAACAACTACTTTAAAGTGTGGAGAATGCAAAGCTAAGTATTCTCGAGAGTTTAAAGCAGGAGACTTTACTTTTAAAAAGTTGGACGACGAAGAATGTGAAAAATGCAATCGCAGTAAGGTTCTCGTTGTTGAAGAGATCTATTCTGAATGGATTGATCCAAAGAAAAAGAAATAAATCTATCCCTCAAGTTACCTTAATAAATACTTTCCTCATTCCGTCTCACCAACTGAGAAAATTTATATTAGAATTTATCAGTGAATAATTGAAAATAGTAATGATTTGCTAAATGGTGATGAATTCGATGGATATCATTTAGGATCTTGGGATAATTCAATTAACTTTATAGCAGGTTTTGTTAGGTCATCAAATTGAATTCTAAATTCACTATTAATACCTAAGATCTTTTTTGTACATCTATTACTTTTGGAGATTTTTTTAATCAACATTTGATCAAAAGTGCAAAAAATATCACTATAACACACTGCGCTCGCTAAAATAATACAATCAATAAAATCAGTGTGAATTCTCCTAAATTCTATTGATAAATCCAGAATCATTGGATCATAATAACTCTCTAAGCTTGTTAATCGAGAATTAAATCGTATTGAATCAATCCCAATTTGAATATCTTTAAGCGAAATACCTTTATTTGCCATAATTAATTTACTACATTTAGCTATGATTTCAAAGATTGATAATTTGACATAGAATATTTTTTGCGAATTAGATTTTAATAACTTGAGAAGATTCTGAGGTGTCCAGTTTTCCACCTGTATGCTCGCATATGGCAATAGATATGAGGTATCCAATAATATTTTCGAGAATTTCAAGGTTTCAGGGCACATTATCTTTCTTCAAAATCTTTAGTAAGTTCATCACGCATTTTCTTAAAAGCATGATGGCTTATTTTTACTTTTGCATCTTTACTAAGAATTTCTTCCATAGAATATAATTTACGTATGATTAGTTGATCATTAACAACCGAAATTATGACAAGTTGATCACGAGTAAAGCCTATTTTTTTACGTATTTCTTTTGGTGGAAATATTTCCCCTTTAGAACCAATTTTTATTACAAATTCTTGATTGTTTATGGATGTCATTATATTATTATAATAAACTCGAATTATTATATTTATTCGAGTTTCTTTAAAACATTTCTTTTTCCAATTTCACTACTTAAACTTAGAAAAGTACTTCCGCATTTTATACTCATATTGGAATGCTAGGTCCATATCTTTCTTCGATTTGTTTTGGGGTCATTTTATTCATTTGAACATCCTTCTTTTCAGGATTGAAGGTTGAACCAACCCATTCTTTCATTTCATAATATTCTGGATGGTGCTTGTTGTTTAATATTTCAAGAAGATCTTGATACCCCCAAGGACCGCCACAGTCTTCTGGAGGGGCAGCTTTTTTTCCGCCCACGCATGATGGTTCTTTGAATCCCTTTTTTAAAGGATAGATCATCTCTAGTTTTATGGAATGCTCCCAATTATCACCGAAATCATATAGATATCCCACGGTAAGGCAATTTTTGGAAAAAACATCGCATAATCTCACCTCATCTTCCCGAGCATCGTAATGGTTGAAAAATCCATCATCCAAATCGTCGGGTATATCTCCATCAGAATCTAATCCTAAAAGTGAAATTTTATGTCTTGGATTGTTTTTGCGAGGAAAATGAAATTCATGGAGGTGATAATCCCCCAATTAAAGTAGTCTTGAATTGCCATATGTAATTCATGAAAATTTGCTTGATCAGAAACGAGAATCCGACGCCAGATTGGTGGTTTAACATCTTTTATGGTTATTTTTAATTGAAGAATTTTTGGCTCAGACCTTTCTTTGGATTGAAGGAATAGCTTTCTCCTCCAGTTTATTAAGGGCAATAATTTTTACGTTAAATTCTCCTAAGTACTCCTCTACATAGCGAAACCCGAATCGCGTAAGTCTATCTTTAAAATTGATAACGACCGTTGAAAACTTACCTTTTTTTGCATCCCGGATGAGACTCCAAAAGCCTTTTCGCTTAGTATTCAAGCCTGAGCCTATATCCTTATAAATATGTGAGATTATATAGTTCTTTTCTCTACAATAATGTTCTAAAGCATTTATTTGACCGTCAAGATCGCCTCTCTTTTTCTGTTTATGCGATGAGACCCTTCCATAAAGCGCATATCTCTTAAGAGAGCTATCCACGCTCATGCTCTCCTTTTCATTAGATCGTGTAAGTACTCTTTTAATTTCTTGAATAGTGAAGCGTCGATGATTTCCAATGGTTCTAAAAGATTTAATCTTCGATTGTTTATCCCAGTGTCTTACTGTTTTAATGCATACGCCAAACATTTGCGCTGCCATTCCTATTGCAAGCATAGGGAGGTAAAGGAGCTCAGAAGCTATAAAATCGAATAGTATCTGTGTAATATTTATTTACCAATGTCCAGATTTGTCTAGAAAATAAGCAACTATTGACATACCCTTGATCTTCAATCAAAATCTCTATGCGGCTGACGCTATTCATGCAGTCACAGCAATACAAATGAATGTTGATGCATTTATAACATTTGATAGTGATTTTAATAAATTTAAAAAAATTCCTGTTATAAATCCAAAACAAGCTAATTTTCAAGAATTAATTATTGATTTAAAAGAAAAAAATCAAAAAGAAGAATGAATCCATTTAATATTAATATATCTTCTAAGGGACGATTAAGATTAAATCTATTACTTTTCTATCCTTTTATAAAATTGCTTTTATTCTAATCCTAATAATTTAATGATTAAATTTGCCATAGAATAAGGATCAAGACTTTTATCCATAACTAATCTGATATATTCGTCAATATCAGAGTTTGAACTTATTAAACCTTCCACTTTTTTTGTGATTTTATGCTTTAGAATTTGAACCGTTTCGCTTTTTATGCGATTTAGTTGATAATTCGTTTTAATTCCCGATTCTTCTAAGAATTTTTTGTGTTCTTCAATTAGCTCAATTACTTTTTCAAAATTTTCGCTTGTTTTCGAATTAACTTTTACAATTTTGGGGGTCCATTTTACTATTTTTGCGTAATTTTCATCAATGTTATTTGAATGATACTTATAATTCATGTCTAATTCTAACATCTGCGTAATTTCAGCAACCTTTTTGTCAGCTCCAGATAGATCCATCTTGTTTATAATAAAAACATCTGTGATTTCCATGATTCCAGCTTTAATAGCTTGAATATCGTCTCCTAAGCCAGGGACTAAGAGTACAACAACAGTATGAGCAGATTTAAATATGTCTACTTCTGATTGCCCCACTCCAACGGTTTCAACAATAACAACATCACATCCGTAAGCGTCTAAAATTTTTATCGAATCTTCAGTTGCTCTAGCTAAACCACCTAATTGCCCTCTATTTGCCATACTTCTAATAAAAACATTATCCAGAGAAAAGTTTTCTTTCATTCGGATTCTATCCCCTAACAAAGCGCCTCCTGTTAAAGGAGATGTCGGATCTACGCAAATTATTCCAATTTTTTTGCCTTGTTTAACAAAAAATTTCGTTAAATTTGAGATAAAAGTAGATTTTCCGCTTCCTGGCGCCCCCGTAACGCCTAAAATATACGCGTTTCCCGTATTCTTATATATCACATTAACAATTTCTTCTGCGGTTTCAATATCATTTTCTACTAAAGTGATTAGACGAGCTGCTGCTCTGGTATTTCCTTCTAGCAATTTATCTATTAATTCAGAATAAGGCATTGTACGCTATCTTTTCAAATTGTTTTTAACGAATTCAACAATAGTTTTTAACTCTGTACCTGGTCCATGAAATCCTTTTAATCCGTGTTTTTCGAGAAAATGTTTGTCCTCATCGGGGATAATACCCCCAACACCCACAAGAACATCGTCAATTCCATTTTCTTTTAATTGTTCCATTATTACTGGACATAATGCATTATGTGCTCCAGATAGCATGCTTAGCATAACTGCATCCGGGTCTTCTTGAATAATTGTCGAAACAATGTCGGATGGCGTCTGATGGAGTCCAGTGTAAATAACCTCCATACCTGCATCTCGCAAAGCTCTAGCAAGAACTTTAGCTCCCCTATCGTGCCCATCAAGACCTGGTTTACAAACTAAAACTTTAATTATTCTTTGTTCTGCCATATTATTTACCTCATTTAAAATATTGAATCTTCTACATAGGTTCCAAATACTTCTTTAAGAGATGCCATGATCTCGCCTATCGAAGCGTATTCTCTTACGGCATCGACGATATAGGGCATTAAATTTTCAGTACCTCTCGCGGCCTCCTCCAACTTTTTCAGTATTTCGTGAACTTTTTCATTGTTCCTACTATTTCTTAAAAGTTGTAAATATTCTATTTGTTCTTTAGCAATATTTTCGTCTATTTTTAACAAAGGGGTTGCACAAGGTTCTCTTAGTTGGTAATCGTTCACGCCAACAAATATTCGATCTTTACTTTCAATTTCTCGTTGATATTTGTATGAAGCTTTAGCAATCTCTTTTTGAAAGAAATTAGCTTTAATTGCTGGAATCACTCCACCCAATTCCTCAATCTTTTCAAAGTAAGCTTCAGCTTCTTCTTCCATTTTATTTGTTAGCCATTCAACGTAGTACGAGCCCGCTAATGGGTCAACGGTATCGGCAACACCCGATTCATGGGCAATAATCTGTTGCGTTCGTAAAGCTATTTTTACTGCTTTTTCAGTTGGCAAGCACAAAGCCTCGTCAAAGGAGTTCGTATGAAGAGATTGAGTCCCTCCTAAAACAGCCGCTAAGCCCTGTATCGTAACTCTTGCAATATTGTTTTCTGGTTCTTGAGCGCTTAACGATACTCCCGCAGTTTGGGTGTGAAAACGCAACCTCATTGATTCTGTTTTTTTTGCCCCATATTTATTTTTCAATCTTTTTGCCCATATCCTTCGGGCAGCGCGATATTTACAAACTTCTTCAAAGAAATTATTGTGAGAATTAAAGAAAAAAGAAAGTCTGGGAGCAAAATCATCGACATTTAAACCTCTTTCCATCGCTGCTTCCACATATGCAAAACCATCGGCTAAAGTAAAAGCAAGCTCCTGAACTGCGGTAGAGCCCGCCTCTCGTATGTGATATCCTGATATCGATATCGTATACCATTGGGGGACATTCTTGGCACAATATTCAATTGTATCAATGATTAAACGCATAGACGGTTCTGGAGGAAAAATCCAAGATTTCTGAGCTATATATTCCTTAAGGATATCGTTTTGAATTGTTCCTCTTAATTTATCTGGAGAATGGCCTTGTTTTTCAGCAGTTACTATGTACATTGCTAATAATATTGCCGCAGGAGCGTTAATTGTCATGGATGTAGATATTTTAGACAAATCGATTCCACTAAACAAAGTTTCCATATCTTTTAAAGTGTCAATCGACACGCCTTCCTTTCCTACTTCGCCCAAAGCTTTATCGTCGTCAGCTTCATAACCATAAATGGTATGTAAACTAAACGCCACACTCAAACCGGTCGTCCCATGTTCTAATAAAAATTTATAGCGTTTGTTTGTTTGATCAGCACTACCAAATCCCGCAAATTGCCTCATTGTCCACAAGCGACCACGGTACATGTTAGGATAAGCGCCACGAGTAAACGGATACTTTCCTGGCTCTCCTAAGTCCATATCGTAATTGAACCCTTTGATGTCTTCGGGCGTATATAACGGTTTCATTTCAATATCAGACAAATTAGTAAACTTTTCTCGCCTTTCGCTTTTGGTAGGTTTCAAAGTCTTACTCTCATCAATTTTTGCCATAATACTTTCCTTCCACTTAAAAATTAAAATGTGATTATATATTTATTAACTTAAACCTTCTTACTTTTTGATAAGGATCTAAATTTATTAACTTTTTTTATAAAATTTAAATCAATCTAAAAAAAATTATTTATAACACATTGGATAGTTTTACATATTTGGATAGAACGAATATCGGTACCCCCTACCATATGTAAAAATATTTAATTTAAAAATCATGGATTATTCTGTTTTAGTGAGCATCCATGGAATTTAAAATAAACGAGTATATCACTGTAAAATTAGTCAAAGGGAAAGTTCAACTCTATGTAGTGGAAAATTATGTTTGGTCGTGTAACTATGTGGTCGCTGACATTCCGATCACCAAGAGTATGTCTTTACTTGATATAGAATCTTTCGATGATGCGGCTGATAGAATGAGAGCGCTTCAAGCGCTTCACCACACAAAAAATCAAAAGATTGAAATTACGCCCGAAGAAGAATTCTGGGTTCAATGCTCAAATCTACAAGTATGGGCAGAGAATAATTATGATTCACGATTACTTCATAGAAAAATTGCGTTTCGTTTATTAAAAAAACTTAATGATGCAGGAGATCCACTTGCACAAAAAGTATACAAGCACGAGATAATCAAGCGAATGCAGAGCGGGTCGAAAAATATTATTCGATATTTAATTACACAATATTACTTACCAGCTCTAAATACAGAAGAGATTCATTCAATATTTTTTAATGATGAGGGTTCTTTTAAGTCTATTTTCTTTGAAATCTTTGAAGAAGCAGCAGACGATAGTAAACTCCATTTTAGTGAGAGGATTTATTTGCTTATATTCAAACATTTAGATAAGGAACAGCTTCACCCCATTTGTTTTGATGAAGACCATCAATATAGAAAATGGCTTAATATATTAGCTACTTCTAATCAATTTAGCGTTAGAGGACTTAAGGTGGTTAAAGCTCTAATAAGAAAAGGAATCGGGGACGTAAAAGCCATCGTTAATGAAAAGATATTAAGTAAAAAGATAAATTTATATAGTCTCTCGAGTGGTAACGATGGGTTTAGCCCATATTTTTCACATTATACTAAGGCTGAACTAACTGAATTGTTTTTCGATGAAAATGGTGAGAGACGGGATTGGATAAATAGATTATTCAACTATGATCGTGATGCTTATGAGAAAGGATTTCCTATCTTACTTGCAGGCTATCAAAGAGGTATTGAGTCCATCAAACCCAATCTCATCAATGAATTAGAAAGTGGAAACTCCCCTCTTCTCCACTACTTAGTCCATTCAAAAAATTTATCCATTTTTAGCCAACAAGAATTAGAAAACCTTTGTTTTGACGATAAAAACCAATTGAAACCATGGTTAGTAGAGTGCATTGATGTCCACTATAAGGAAATGTCCTATGCGTTCGATTTTCTAAAACATGCAATAAAAAACGGTGTTGAGTTGGTAAAACAGGAAATTCTCAAAAGAATTGAAAATATACATCCCTATATTAAATCACTGCTACGGGTGTGGTACCTCCAACTTTTTGACAGGAACGAGATACAGCACTTATTTTTCGAGGATGAGAATGCAGAAATGTATAAACCTTGGTTTCAGAGTGTTCTAGAAGATACAAAGGTAAGCCTTGAAGACAAACTGGCTGTTATAAAATATTTAATAGAAAATGGATTCAAAAAAGCTAAGAATACCGTTGTTTACTTTCTTGAACACGACTACAATAGAATGATCTATTTGTTTAATATCAAGGGATTCGATAAACTTTTTACGGGAGCCGAAAAAGCTAAGATCCTTCATTTTAGTAGTGTGAAACTTTACTGGGACAGCCAAGAATCAAAAGAGTATAGGATTAACGATTTTATAACTCTAAAACTAGAGAATAAAAAGACCAATATCTACATTAACGATAAACAGTTTGATAAGTGTAGATCACCCTCATTATTATTTCAGCGCTCCAAGGTAGATATTGAGGCTCCACAGGCTATAGAATGTATAGAACAGTTATCTAAGGGGCAGTGGGGTTACTCCATTGGTAAGGGAAGAGTGAACATCACCCCTGAAGATGAGTTTTGGGGGTTTTGTTCGAATATGCAAGTTTGGGCAGAAAATAACTATGACACCACCCTCTTGCACTTTAAAAGTTCGTTCCTATTGTTAAAACAACTGTTTGAAGTAGGAGACCTTGTCGCCAGAGATGTATTTAAGAAGGAAATTAAAAAAAGAATTGATAAGAAACATAAAGATGCTGTAAAATACATCCTAGAAAACAATTTCTTCGATATGTTTTCTGACGAAGAGATTGTGGAGCTCTTGGGGAACGACTTTATCAGAATAAAGGATTATGGAATTTATCCTCTAGAAGGTAATAAACTCGATATAAAAAATGGATTATATCATAACTTTGATGATATTGAACGGCTCGATAAAGTAACTAGCTTAAAAAAGCTATCGATTGGCCTTTCGGACCAACTATATAATGAAATGATGGATGATCTGGATGAAGAAGAAGATTTTGTAACCTCGTTAAATGGGCTCAGTCAAATTCCCAATTTAGAAGAATTATATGTAAATATTGCGAGACTATCCAAGATTGGCGATTCAGAATCTCTTCCTAAGCTAAAAAAGCTAGAAATCATTTTTAGTAAAGTTGGGGATATAACGGGAATAGGAGAATATAAAAGCTTAACCTATTTAGATCTGCGCGGAAACAATATCAGCAGTATTGAATCCTTACAATCACTCCACTCGTTAGAGGATCTCCTACTCGGAGATAATGCAATAAGTAGCTTAGAACCTATTAAAAACCTTTATAAACTTAAAATCTTAGATCTCCATGAAAACCCCATTAAAAAGATTGAATATATAGATCAGCTCACCAATCTAACAACCATCGATTGTTATCATTGCTCCATCTCTAAAATTGAAGGTTTAGAAAACCAAACCGCTCTTAAATCACTCAATCTAACTAATAACCAAATAACTGAAATTGAAGGTCTCGAAAGTCTTACTCAACTCGAGAAATTAAATCTAAAAAATAATAAAATTACTGAAATTAAGGGAATAGAGCACCTCACCAATTTAAAAGTCCTAAACTTGGCAGGAAACGAGATCAATGAAATAAAAGGTATAGAACGGCTCGTCAATTTGGAAACACTCGATTTACGGAAAAATAACATTACTGAGATTAAAGGCTTGGAACAGCTTAAAAATCTTAAACACCTATTTCTTTCGGTAAACCCAATTTCGGAAATAAAGGGATTAGAAAATCTTGTTAATCTTGAGATATTCTCCCTTAACTCTTCTGAATTGGAGTATGAAGTCTATAAACACTTTTCACAATTTGCACCCTTGCCAAACATCGATGGAAAGCTAATTCATGAACTCAAAGGTTTAGATACCTTGGTTAAACTAAGAGAAGTATATTTGACGGGTCAAAATATATCGGAGATAACAGGGTTGGACAATCTAAGGAACTTAGAATCATTGAATCTTATGAGAAATCAAATCACTGAAATTAAAGGATTATACAATCTTGTGAATCTACAAGACTTATATTTTAGTTTCAATCAAATAATAGAAATAAAAGGCTTAGAAAACACTCCTAAACTCAAGGAACTCTATTTAGGAAATAATGAGATTACAAAATTAAAAGGAATGGAAAATTTACCGAACCTGACCATTCTAGAATTAGACGGAACGCCGCTAAAAGAAACAATTCAGATTACGATTGGAAAAAAGCAATATACGCCACAAGATCTAGTTAAATATTGTCAAGAACAGATTAAATGTTAAATTTTTTGTAGGGATGAAAAAATAAAAAATTTTCTCTTTTGAGGTAATTTTATTGTCATAATATGCTTAAAAATCTCTCCTCTCGAGTGAATCGGAGTGTTAGTCAATGTTGCTTTTTTTAAATTGAATAAGAAATCTTTCTCTTCTTTTGTAACATCATGTAATCTATACATATTCTCTCATTTTAGTAGAGTATCTTAATTATATATTTTTATAAGCTTCATTAATAGCAGAGCAGCCACCACACCTCACACATCCCGCTTTGCTTTTCAAAGGATTGACTCCATATTCTTTCATTAATTTTGCTGCTTTTTTATATATTTCTACCATTAAATTGTGGTTAGTTATTGGCATATTTTTTATCCCAGGTATCGATCTCACAGGTGTAATAAACGGAATCACGCCTAACGAAATTATTTTTTCGGTGTCTAATATAAAATCATCCGGTGATTCTCCAAAACCAGTTAAAAGATAGGATGAGACCTGATTTTTGCCGAAAATCTCAAGTGCGTGCTTCCAATTTTTCTCATATGACCCATAGGAAATACGAGCCTTACCTGGAGTAATTCTATCCCTGATATTCTGATTGAGTACCTCAAGATGAATTCCAATAGTATCAGCGCCGGCTTCTTTTAACTCGCTTATATACGATAAATCTTCTAAAGGTTCAATTTGAACATGTAAAGGAAGATTAGGGTAATTCTTTTTTATCCCTTTTAAAAGCTCAATATATCGCTTAGCCCCTTTATCAATGTTCTCGTCAGTGCCGCTTGTTAAAGTCATATGGTTGCATCTTCCTTCTTTTTTCGCGACCGCGATAACTTCGGACATTTGTTGAGCATTTTTCTCCTCTATGGTTGCGTCGCTCTTTAAGCTTAATTCGATACCACAAAATTTACAAGCTTCACCACACGCCCAATAAACGCATTTTTGATATATAGTACTAGATAAACAATCTACGCCGTGAACCAACGCAATTTTTTTCATTGGTATTCCATCGGAAGTCGTATAATCTGAATTGTAATAACGCGGGTTTTGAATTAATTTCAATTTACTGTGTTCTATTTTATTCTTAACATCATATACATCAAAATAACTATCTCGGTTCTCTCCTAACACCAAATTAGATTTTTGAGGATCGTTCCAAAGTGCGGCGTTCACGAGAGTTCGATTCTCAAAAAGAAAATACCTCCCGCCTAACGGCCCTGCACCACCCTTTCGGCCAAAAGATATCTCGATTCCTTGATTTTTATAATGATCAATTAATTTTTCGTCTAAATACAACCCTTTACACAATATTTCAGTCTTCTTTACAAAAGAAGTGTAATCATCGAGCATAGTTTCAAATATTCGTGCTAAATATGTAATTTTGATAAAATTTTTTAACTATTTATGGTTATTTGTTTTTAAAATTCTCTTTTTTTCCATTTCCATCCGCCTCTTCATAATTTCTTTTGCGTTCGCTTGAAAATCAATTTTATCCACCATTTCATGAAATATTTCAAGCCATTTTATCTCTGATTCGTTATGTAATTTTTGATGTTCGAGTGGCAATATCGTGAACGGATTTAAATCAAATAGGTAATGTGATCTCACTATTTTTTTTCCATCTTCAAGATTCTTAAACTTATCTTTTCGAATATCAATTTGCTTCTTAATGGAATTTAATATGAATTCTTTTTTTTTTAAAAGCCCAAAAAATGAAATAAATGGCGTAATAGCATCCATATCGTAGTAAAATTTTTGTATAGTATTTAAAAAATAAGTCAAATGTTCCACGAATTCATTTCGACCTTTGGGTTGCAATTTGTATATTGTTTGCTCGGGTCGATTTTCTTTTTGCTTAGATCCGATTTCTTTTATAAATCCATCATCTTGAAGTTTCTTTATTGTATAATAAAATGATGCTTTAGTGGCTTTAATGTAATGGTCAAAACGCCATTCTTTTGCAATCTTTATCA
>Ga0209345_10002979_pt1 | contig 17891 bp, 15 predicted proteins | sample Cruoilmetagenom7_FD_187294 | JGI IMG/M metagenome (GOLD analysis project Ga0209345, IMG submission 187294) | Oil polluted marine microbial communities from Coal Oil Point, Santa Barbara, California, USA - Sample 7 (SPAdes) (version 2) | ecosystem: Environmental > Aquatic > Marine > Oil seeps ...
CCGGTGCCACGCTGGCCGGTGGGCGTTTTGTCACCGCCCAAACCAGCCTCCCTGCCGCCCTGCCCCGGCTGGCGGTCTCGATCACCACCTTCAAGCGCGAGCAACAGGTGCGCCAGACGGTGGCCCGGTTGGATACCTTCCTGCAGGCGTTCGAGTTCGGCGACCAGATCCAGGTGCAGGTGGTGGACAATGGCCAGAGCGCCGAGATCGAGGCCTCGGACCGGGTCACGCCGATCGCCAACCCGAACTACGGCGGCGCCGGCGGCTTTGCCCGCGGGCTGCTGGAGGCGGAGAAAGCCGGGTTCAGCCATTGCCTGTTCATGGATGACGACGCCTCCTTCCACATGGAGAACATCGCCCGCACCTATGTGTTCCTGGCGCTGGCGCGCGACCCCAAGACCGCCGTCGCCGGGGCGATGATCAACAACACCCACAAATGGGCGGTCTGGGAAAACGGCGCCTGGTTCGACGGCTCCTGCCACCCGCTCTATTGCGGCACCGACCTGCGCAACCGCGACGCGGTCTTCGGCATGGAGTTCGAAAGCGCCCGCAAGCCCCCGAAAACCTTCTACGGCGGCTGGTGGTTCTTCGCCTTCACCATCGGCGAAGTGCAGCACCACCCTTTTCCCTTCTTCGTGCGCGGCGACGACATCAGCTTTTCGCTGATGAACGATTTCCGCATCCATACCCTCAACGGCGTGGTCTCCTTCCAGGATGATTTCTCGGAAAAGGAAAGCGCGCAGACCCTCTATCTCGACCTGCGCAACCACCTGATCCAACACTTGGTGTCCGAGGACCTGGCGCGCAGCCCGCTGGGCACCGCCAAGGTCGCGATCCGCTTCATCATGCGCAGCATGTTGCGGTTCCATTACGAAAGCGCCCGGGCGCAGCTGCTGTCCTGGCAGGACGTGATGGAGGGGCCGCAGTTCTTCGACGAGAACATCGACATGGCCGCCCGCCGCGCCACCATCAAGGAGATGATGCACACCGAAGTCTGGCAGGAGGTCGCCCCCAATGAGCTGACCGAGCGCCGCAAGAAGACGCTGAAGCCCCGGCACAAGCTGGAACGGCTGGGAAAATATACTCTGAACGGGCATCTTGTGCCGTTTTCGAGCCGCAAATGGGATCGTATCGTGCTGGGCATCGGCGAACGTGGAATCGTCTTTCCCGCCTTCGGGGCGGCACAGATCACCTATCTCAACACCGGCCGCGACAAGAGCTACACGGTGCGCCAATCGAAACGGGAATTCTTCACGCTCTGCTGGCAAATGACCAAGACCCTGATCCGCTTCCTGCGCGCGCATGACGACATCAAGGCGGCCTATCGCGACGGCTACGATGAGCTGACCACAAAAGGGTATTGGCAAAAGAAACTGGCCTGATCCCGGCTCACGCCGCCATGATCGCCTCATGCACCGCGATCGCCTCTTCGAGGTCGTCGAAATACTGCACCTGGCCGTTCTCCAGCACGATGCCCGCATCACAGAACTGCCGGACCTGGTTCATCGAGTGATTGACCATGATGGCGCTGGCGGTCTTCATCCGCTCAGCGAAGACTATCCGGCTCTTGCGCTTAAAAATGGCATCGCCCACCGCAGTCACCTCGTCGACCAGGTAGGTGTCGAAATGAATTCCCATCGAGACGCCGAAGGCCAGCCGCGAGCGCATACCAGATGAATAGCTGCGCACCGGCATGTAAAAATATTTTCCCAACTCAGCAAAATCGGAAACGAAGGCCAACAGCCCGTCGGTGTCCACCCCGTAGATGCGGGCAATGAAACGCACGTTCTGAGCCCCAGTCAGTTCGCCGTGGAACGAACCACCGAATCCCACCGGCCAGGAGATCGTGCCGTCGGAGACGATGCGCCCGGAATCGGGGCGCATGGTGCCGGCGATCATCTGCAACAGGGTCGATTTCCCGGCCCCGTTGCGCCCCAGCAGCGCCAACGACTTTCCGGTGGGTAGCGTCAGGTTGAGATTGTCGATCACCACCTTACGCTCACCACGGATGTGGAAACTTTTGGTTAGATGCTCAAGACGAATCACTGGCTGTCCTCTCCGGGCGCCAGGTAGTAGTGCCACCCGTGTGTCTACTCATCCCCCGCGTCACTCAACTACGGTCACGGAGAGAATAATAGATCAGCGCACCGATCGACCAGGTCAAGACCAAGAAAAGTCCCGCAAGGCAGGTTAAGATGATGCGCTTGGGATATTCCGATTCCTGCGCCAGGGTCGGTTTGATGTAGGTCGCCAGGTAACGGCTCTGACGCGCGGCATCGTCGCGGGCCACCTGCAGCGCGGTCAGCGCCGCACGATAGGTTTCCTCGGCATATTGCAGGTCCACGGTCAGGCTCTCGAACTCGGCGATCAGGGTCGGGTAATCCTCGCCCACCGCGCCGGTATCGGTGTTCTCGCTGGTGAAGGTCTGCCGCTCGATCCGGATGCGGTCGCGGATCACGTCGATGCGCTGCTGCGCCTTGGTCAAACGCGGGTCGCTGTCGTTGCTGGTGCCCCGCAGCAGATCGTATTCGATCAGCGCCTCGGCCAGCTGCTGCTGAAGGTTGTTCATCACCCCCATGCGGCCCTGGATGTCGGCCGCCGGGTCGACGATCCGGGTGCGGGTGCGGAACCGGGTCAGCGACTCGCGCGCCTCCTTCAGCCGTGCGATGGCCTGGTCCAGGTCGTCGCGGGCATAGCGCATCGCGTCCTCGCGCGCCTGCTCGTTCAGCGCGTTGATCCGATCCTGGCTCTCGTTCAGGATGGCGCTGGTCACTGCGCGGGCGGTTTGCGGATCGAAGGCCTTGGCCTGCACCTCGATCAACCCGGTGCCGGAATCATAGGAAATGCCGAGAATACGCTGCCAGTACCAGACCATGTCCTCCAGCGTCGCATCGGGCCAGAGCGCAAAGGCCCAGTCATCGGGCCAGGGCTGGCTGTAATGGGCGCGCAGGTCGATCTTGGCATCCACTGCCTCGACCATTTCCTGACTCCGGATAAACTCATAAAGAATGTCACTATCCGATGCGGCGGAGCCACCGGTGAGTTGCGCCAGCCCACCGAGAAACTCTGTGGCCCCCCCGCTTTCCTGACTGCGCACGGTGAAGCCGGTTGTCGAGATGTATTGATCGCTAGCTAGGGTCCAGAGATAGAAAATTGCCGCCACCAGAGGCAGAAGAACCACCACTACGAAGCTGGCTAACAGACCCCAGTGACGTTTTTTTAACCGCGCCGGCTGCGCAAGCGGCTGCACCGCGACCGAGGCGGGGATAACTGGAGACTTCTTGCGAACTTTCTTGTTACCCGCTTTACCATTGCGCCCCCCTCCGGCCTTTGGCTTCTGCCCCGCCTGCGACACCGGAGCTTTTTCTTCGGTCCGGTCAGTGGAAAGCATCTTATCGTTCATTATGGCCTGCCCGGCTCCACGCCATTTGAAATTTGTTTTGGTTTCTTACATAACGACACAGGTGGACGCCAGCATAGGAGCGTTTTTTCATGTCCTCCCTACCTCCCTCCCCCGCGCAGGCTAAGCCACGCCGTTTCACGACGGTCCGTACGGTGCTGGCGCTCGTCTTGCGCGAGATGTCAACACGTTATGGACGCACGCCGGGTGGCTATATTTGGGCGATTCTGGAACCCCTTGGCGCGATACTAGTGCTGAGTATAGGTTTCTCTCTGGTTTTTCGGACTCCTGCGCTGGGAACCAGCTTCATTCTTTTTTATGCCACCGGCTATCTACCCTTCAGCCTTTACCAAGGCTTATCTAATACGATTAGCAAGGCTACCAACTTCTCTAAGCCACTACTGAAATATCCGGTCGTGACCTGGCTCGACGCAATTCTGGCGCGGTTCTTTCTTAATAGTCTAACAGAAATTCTAGTCTCGATTCTGTTGCTATCTGGCATCCTCTCGATGACTGAGAGCCGCGCTGTATTGAACCTACCTTCGGCTGTAGAGGCTGTGATGCTCTCAATGCTGCTAGGGTTAGGTGTAGGAGTGCTGAACTGCGCCCTCATGGGATTATTTCCCTTGTGGGAAATGATCTGGTCAATCGTCACGCGCCCCCTCTTCCTCGCCTCCGGTGTCTTCTTTCTATTTGACGACATGCCAAAGTTTGCTCAAGAGATTTTATGGTACAATCCCCTGATTCATATCATCGGACTGGCGCGCACCGGGTTCTACGCCACCTACACTGCCTCCTACGTCAGCCATGTCTACGTGGTGGGGGTCTCACTCACCCTGCTGGCGATGGGACTTATCCTGATGGGGCGCTATCACCGCGACATCCTGAACCGCTAGGCGCCGCCGCGCCGGCCAGCGCCAGCACCTCGGCGTGGGGGCGGTGCACCCGGCCGGACAGGCCATCGGCGACCGCCCGGCCCAGCAGGCGCAGGAACCGGACGCGCTCGCCCGGGTGGTGACGCAGTTTCAGCAGCCATTTTGGCAGCACCACCAGCAGCGCCGGCCAGAACAGCCAGCCCGCCGCCATGCGGTAGAGGAACAGCAGGTTGCGGTGGTAGTAGTACACCTTCCACAGCGGCCGGAACTGGCCGCTCTGCAGGGTCGAGCAGTCATGCTCGAAGGCGACCCCGGGGGCAAAGCGGATGCGCCCCCCCGCCTTGCTGAGCCCGAGAGTGAAGATGCCATCCTCGCCATAGACGAACAGCCGCCCGTCGGGATAGCCCGCCAGCGACAGCGCGCGGCGCGACACGAACAGCCCCACGAAGGACGACACGTCGACCCAGCGCCCCGCCCCGCGGTAATCCTCGGGCGCGATGTGAAAGCCGCCGCGACCGCGCAGCAGGGTGCGGGCGAATTCGCGCCCGTGCCAGAACGGGTTGCGTGAGGGGCGGTTCATCTCGCAGATGCGCCCGTCGGGAAAATAGACCGCCGCCGCGATGGCGTCGCAGCCGGTCTTGTCACTGGCGTGAAAAGCGGCCAGCGCGCCGGGGGCCGGGCGGGCATCGTCGTCCATCACCACCATCCAGTCGGGGTCGAAACGCTCGGAGGCCAGCCGCATGCCCGTCTCGAACCCGCCGGCGCCGCCCAGGTTCTCGGTGCTGGTCACCACCACCAGCCGCGGATCGGGCTGCGCCGCGAGCCAGGCGCCGGTTCCGTCGGTGGAGACGTTGTCGATCACCACCACCGCCTGCAGTTCCGCCGCCGGGCTTTCCAGCAGCCGCGCCAGCACCAGCTTGAGCTTGTCCAGCCGGTTATGGGTGACCACCACCGCCACCAGGCTCCGGGCCGCTCGGGTCTGATTGTCGTGCACGGGGGCACGGACGGTTTCACTCACGGGGGCGCCTGCCTCTTGCTTGCCTCTGGTCCGCCGGGCGCGGGCCTTCGGGGGCAGAACTCACAAATCCGGGCCCTTGTCAAATCCTGGCCCAATCCCGACCAAATCCGGCGCCCCCGCGCCCGCAAGCGGTTTGACAGTGCCGCCCGCCTGCGTCACCAAGGCGCCATGCGCAACGCCCTCGTCACCGGCTCGGCCGGCTTCATCGGATATCACCTCTGCGCCCGGCTGCTCGAGCAGGGCTGGCGGGTGATCGGGCTCGACAGCCTGTCGGATTATTACGACGTCGAGCTGAAACGGCGCCGTCACGCGCTGCTGGAGCAAAGCCCGGATTTCACCCCGGTGATCGGCAAGCTGGAGGATCCCGAGCGGCTCAAGACCCTGTTCCGGGACGAAACGCCGGAACTGGTGATCCACCTGGCCGCCCAGGCCGGGGTGCGCCATTCGATCGAGGCGCCGCGCGAGTACCTCGAGGCCAATCTGATCGGCGCCTACGAGCTGTTGGAGGCCGCCCGCGCCCATCCCCCGGCGCATCTGTTGCTGGCCTCGACATCTTCGGTCTATGGCGCCAACACCGAGATGCCCTACGCCGAGACCGACAAGGCGGATACGCAGATGTCCTTCTATGCCGCCACCAAGAAGGCAACCGAGGCGATGGCGCATTCCTATGCGCATCTCTATCACCTGCCGACCACCATGTTCCGCTTCTTCACCGTCTACGGGCCCTGGGGCCGGCCCGACATGGCGCATTTCAAGTTCACCCGCGCGATCCTGCGCGGGGAGCCGATCGACGTCTACAACCACGGCAAGATGCAGCGCGACTTCACCTATATCGACGACCTGGTCGACGGCATCCTGGGACTCTCCGAAGCGGTTCCGGGCGAGACGCCGGTGTCCGAGCATGACAGCCTCAGCCCGGTGGCGCCGTTCCGCGTGGTCAATATCGGCGGCAGTACCCCCACCGCGCTGATGGATTTCATCGCCGCCATCGAGGACGCCTGCGGGCGCGAGGCGGAGAAGGTGATGCACCCGATGCAGCCGGGCGACGTGCCCGCCACATGGGCCGATACCACGCTGTTGGCCGAGCTGACCGGCTATGCACCGAAGGTGGGAGTGGAGGAGGGGCTGCGCCGTTTCGTGGCCTGGTATCGGGACTACTACAAGGTTTGAGCGGCAGCCCATGGGGTCCGCGCGCCATGTTTCGCACGCGAAACAATAGGTAATATATACTGACCTAAATTTGACCGCCGATTTCTGAGCAATCTGATGTCGGGACCTGCGGCCAGAACGGGGCGCGGCGGGAAATTGTTTCGCGCGCGAAACGAAAGGGCAGGGGGGCTGACCTGTCAGCCGCGCTGCGCCAGCCAGGTCTGCAACGCCTCGAACAGGGTCTGATCCACGGCGTCACCGCTCAACGCGATCTCTCCCCGGCGCCGGTCGAACTGCAGCTGCACCCCCGGGACCGCCACCATCGACAGCGGCGCGCCAGGGGTCGGGCCGACATGGGTGTCGCAGATATTAGTCTCTGTCCGCCGTTTAGAGCCTTTTTCCGGGGCGGGGGTCGGCGCAGGGGCAGGGGGGTCCACCGCCTCGGAGAGAATCCGCAACTCCGCCTCGGCGCTGTCGGTCGGGGCCGCCGCCAGCCGCGTTGTCAGCCGGGCCGCCAGGTCGGGATCCTCGCTCAACGCCTTGGACAGGGCCAGCCCCAGCTTTTCCGGGATCGCGGTGGGAAAGTGCAGCACCGGGTCCAGCCGCTCGACCAGGGTCATGAAGCTGCCGATCTTGGAGCGCTTGGCGCGTGGAACGGCGTTGTAGAGGCTGAGCAGCGCTTCGCGGCGACTGTCATAGACGCCCTCCTGCAGCGCGCGCAGGGCGATGCGGGCACGTTCGTAATGGCTGAGATTGACCCGGATCTCGTTCTCTTCGACCATCGCCACATAGGCCGCCTGGGCGCTCTCCGGGGCGATGACCCGCGCCCGCACGGCGGCAAAGCGCGCCTCTTGCGTCTTTTCATGGAGTCTTGTCAGCGCGGTCAGCCGGCGCCAGCCCGAGATCAGCCCGTGGGTCTTGCCGCCTTTCGGGTCGGGCAGGCGGACCACCTCGACCGGGGTCTGCTGGCCGCGGGCCTCGAGGCTGGCCATCAGCGCGGCCATCTCGTCCTCGTCCTGCACCATGCGGTCGCGCACCAGGTGGCCGATGTCGATCACGCCGAGCGGCAGATTCTCCAGCATCAGACCCTGTTCACGGGCCGTCTCCATCTCGGCGGCGAGATCGGTGAGCGCGGCCAGCGCCGAGGCGTCGCCGCTGACCTGCGCGATCGGGGCAGGGGCCGGACCCGCGTCCGCGCCGATGTTGGTTCCGATCCCGGGGCCGCTGATGCGCACAGGCGCGGGATCGAGAAAATGGGCCTGGGCCGGGGTCAGTCGCCTGCGTTTCGCCATGTCTGGTCTCCTTCTTCGCCCGGCTCTGTCAGCTTGCGGTTAAGCCCGGCTCAACCGGGCGCGCGGCGGCCTCGGCTCGGGCCGCAAGTTCCTCGCGCCGCCAGACGCCGACCAGCAAGCGTTTGAAGGCGGCATAGGTCTCGTCGAAGGTTTCGCGACCACGGGCATAGGTCTCGCGGTTGAAGTCGCGGTAATCGGCCTCGTAGATGCCCTCGACCTGCTCGCCGGCCTGGCCGATCAGCGCGGTGAAATCCTGTCGGTGCGGCGAGAGGGTGCGGCCGAGATAGGCCTGGATCAGCGCCGAGAGCTCGCCCTGCTGGGCGCCGTCGTAACGGGTGACCACCGCGCGCACCGCGTCCCATTCAAAGGCAAGACCGGGGCGGCCCAGGGCGCGGGCGGCGATGTTCTCGCCCTCCTCGATCGAGGCAAAGGTGGAATGCAGCATGTCGAAGAACCGGCCCGTCGAATCGAATTCGAGGAAGGAGGCGCCGAAGGGCACCAGCAGGATGTCGGCGGCGGCCAGCCCGTTGATCGTCAGGTACCCCAGCGCCGGCGGGGTATCGATGAAGATGACGTCGTACTGATCCAGCACCCCGTCGGCCTGCAGCCGGTCGGTCAGCGCGTCCCAGAGCTTCCAGCCGCGCGCGGCCATGCGCCAGACCGGCACCTGGAACTCGGCCCAGTAGAGGTTCAGCTGGGCGCCGATCAGGTCGATGTTGGGCCAGTGGGTCGGCTGGATCACGTCTTTCGCGGTCATCTCCAGCGCCGCCGAGAGCGCCTCGTCCAGCGGCTGGGGCGCCTCGCCCCGATCAAGCCGGCGCTGGTTCTCGCCGCGCAGATGCTCGCCATAGTGGCGCGCCAGCAGCGGGAAGGCGGTCTGCCATTCATCCTCGACGGTGCCGCCGAAGATCGAGGTCATCGACCCCTGGCTGTCGAGGTCGATCACCAGCACCTTGTAGCCATCGAGCGCCGCCGACATCGCCAGGTGCGCGGCGGTGGAGGTCTTGCCCACCCCGCCCTTGAAGTTGGCCACCGCCACCAGTTTCGCCGGCAGCCCCTCGGGGCGGTAGGGCAGGTAGTTCTTGGCCTTGGACCCCTGGGCGGCGAAATGGGCGCGCAGCCGCAGCACCTCGTCGAGGGAGAACCACTTGGCGCCGCCCTCGGTCTCGGACCGGCCCTGGGGCAGTTCGGGGTTCTGCTTGAGCACGCGGCGGAAATGGGCCTGGGCCACCGGGATCAGGTAGCGGGTAATCTCCCAGGTCGAGAACAGCCGCAGCGTCTTGCGGCCGTCTTCGTCCATGCCCCGGCTGGCCAGGTCCGAGCGACCGCGCGCGCAGGCCTCGGCGATGGCGGCGAACCCGGCGGTATCGGTGGCGCTGTCAAGCTCCTCCAGCGCCGCGTCGGGATCGATGTTGAAATAGGGGGGCAGCCCCGCGCTGTCTTTTGCCATGAATGAAACCGCTCGGTGTGCTGCGTTTTTTACATGGTACCACAAAACACATCACATGGAAGTAAAAGGCGCACAAAACCGATTTTTCTAAGCAAATTCAGGGGGGATTTCCCGGGTGCGCGGGGTGTCATCCGGTGGGCTGGATTTTTTTGCCCTGTTATTTTTGTGTTATCTGTAAGTTACGCATCCCCAGCCTGCCAGATAAGGTGCTGGTCGCAAAGGGGTTTTGGGATTTCTCGATGAGATGAGTGAATCCGAACCCCCGATAAGATGACTCTGAACCCCCGAAGATGCGATTCCGAACCCCCGTTGCGGGGGCCTGTGGATAACCCTAGGCTGGGCGTCATTGAAACCACGATAAAAACGCGAGTCGGAAACCGGCCATGAGCAGTGCAGTCAGCAGCGGGGCAGGGGGGCTGTTGCCCGACCGTCACCGGCAGGGGGATTTCTTTCTCTGCGATATCTTCGACGCGATTCCCAAGGATGACCTGGCGAGCATGGAGCACCCGCTGTTCTCGCTCTCGACCCGGCCCGACCGGCGGATCCTGTCCTATGCCCACAACGCGGTGGAGATCACCGTGACGCCGAGCGTCAAGGGGCTGGCCACGATCCACGACAAGGACATCCTGATCTTTTGCATCAGCCAACTGATGGCGGCGCTCAATACGGGGCGACAGGTGGGCCGCACGCTCTATCTCAAGGCGCATGACCTGTTGATTGCCACCAATCGCGAAACCTCCGGCGATGCCTACCGGCGGCTGCGCGAGGCCTTCGAGCGGCTGGCGGGGACAAGGATCACCACCAATATCGTCACCGGCGCGCAGGAGACCACCACCGGCTTCGGCCTGATCGAAAGCTGGGAGATCGTGCGCAAGACCCGCGGCGGGCGGATGGTCTCGGTTTCGGTGACGCTCTCGGACTGGCTGTATCGCGCGGTGCTGTCGAAATCGGTGCTGACGCTGAGCCGCGATTACTTTCGCCTGCGCAAGCCGCTGGAGCGGCGGATCTACGAGCTGACGCGCAAGCATTGCGGCCGGCAGGAGGGCTGGACGGTCTCGGTCGAGACGCTGCTGAAGAAATCCGGCTCGGCCAGCCCGCGCCGGGTGTTCCGGCGCATGCTGCGCGACATGATCGCGGCCGACCACCTGCCCGATTACGCGATGGAGGAGCTTGACGGCGACCTGATCCGCTTTACCCCCAGGGGCCGGATGATCGAGGCGCCGGCGACCCCGCCACGGCTGAGCGAGGCGGCGCGTGAGCGCGCCCGCGAGATGATGCCGGGCTGGGACGTCTACGCGCTGGAGGCCGACTGGCGCGCGATCTGGGCCCGCTCCGGCGCGCCGCGCCTGCGCAGCCCCGATGCCGCCTTTCTCGGCTGGGTCAGGAAACGGGCCGGGCAGGGGGACGCGACCGGCTGACAACCCATGATATGTTTGCCAAGCCCCGTGACAACCCTGCGGGGTGTTTGCTAAGGCGCGGGGGCACAGGGAATGAAAGACAGTGCTGATGCAGATTGAAACGACCCCGTTGCCGGGCCTTCTGATCCTGACGCCGCAGCGGTTCGGCGATGCGCGCGGGTTCTTTTCCGAAAGCTGGAACCGCCAGCGGATGGAGGCGGCCGGGATCGACCTGGATTTCGTGCAGGACAATCATTCGCTCTCGGCGGCGGTGAACACGGTGCGCGGGCTGCATTTCCAGGCGCCGCCGCATGCCCAGGACAAGCTGGTGCGCTGCGGGCGCGGCGCGCTGTTCGACGTGGCGGTGGATATCCGCAAGGGCAGCCCCACCTACGGGCGCTGGTTCGGGACCGAACTCAGTGCCGAGAACGGCCGGCAGTTGCTGGTGCCGAAAGGCTTCCTGCACGGGTTCGCCACGCGGGCGCCCGAGACCGAGATCTGTTACAAATGCACCGATTACTACGCGCCCGACTGTGACGGGGCGGTGCGCTTTGACGATGCAAAGATCGGCATCGACTGGGGGCTGACGGGCGACCCGGTGCTGTCGGGCAAGGATGCGGCGGCACAGGGCTTTGCCGATTTCGACAGCCCGTTTGTTTTTGAAGGGCCCGTTTGTCTTTGAAGGGTGAGAGATCATGAAACTTCTGGTGACCGGCGGTGCCGGTTTCATCGGCTCGGCGGTGGTACGCCATGCCATCGGGGCCGGCCACGCGGTGGTCAACCTCGACGCACTGACCTATGCGGCCTGCCTCGACAACGTGGCCAGCGTGGCCGACAGCCCGCTTTACAGTTTCGTCCATGCCGATATCCGCGACCGCGCGGCGCTGGATGAGGCGTTCGCCGCGCATGCGCCCGACGCGGTGATGCACCTGGCGGCGGAGAGCCATGTCGACCGCTCGATCGACGGGCCGGGGGATTTCATCGAGACCAATATCACCGGCACCTACAACATGCTGGAGGCGGCGCGCGCCTATTGGGCCGCGCAGGGCAAGCCGGAGGCGTTCCGGTTTCACCATATCTCCACCGACGAGGTCTTCGGCTCCCTGCCCGCCGACAAGTCGGTGAGGTTCACCGAGGACACCCCTTACGATCCGCGCAGCCCCTATTCGGCCTCCAAGGCGGGCTCCGATCACCTGGTGCGCGCCTGGCACGAGACCTATGGTCTGCCGGTGGTGCTGACCAATTGCTCGAACAATTACGGGCCCTATCATTTCCCCGAAAAGCTGGTGCCCGTCATCATCCTCAACGCGCTGGCCGGCAAACCGCTGCCGATCTACGGCGACGGGTCGAACGTGCGCGACTGGCTTTACGTGGAGGATCACGCCGAGGCGCTGCTGTTGGTGGTGCGGGAAGGCCGGCTGGGGCGGTCCTACAACATCGGCGGCGAGAACGAGCGGACCAACCTGGAGCTGGTGCAGACGCTTTGCGCCATCCTCGACGAGCTGCGGCCGAGGTTGGCAGGGAGTTATGCCGATCAGATCACATTCGTCACCGACCGGCCCGGCCATGACGCGCGCTATGCCATCGACCCCTCCCGCATCCGGCAGGAGTTGGGCTGGCGCCCCAGCGTGACGGTCGAGGAGGGGCTGAAGCGCACCGTGCAATGGTACCTTGATAACGAGGCCTGGTGGCGGGCGCTGCAGGACCGCGCGGGCGTGGGGGAACGGCTGGGGGTCAAGGCATGAGCGGGCTGCTTGTCTTTGGCCAGACCGGGCAGGTGGCGCGCGAACTGGCCACCTGTGCCGATACCCTCTGCCTGTCGCGGGCCGAGGCCAATCTGTCGGACCCGGGCGCCTGCGCCGAAGCGATCCGCACCCATGCCCCGCGCGCGGTGATCAACGCCGCCGCCTATACCGCCGTCGACAAGGCGGAAGAGGAGGAGGCGCTGGCCACGACGATCAACGGCACCGCTCCGGCGGCCATGGCGGCGGCCTGTGCGGATCTTGGCATCCCCCTGGTGCAGATCTCGACCGATTACGTCTTTGACGGCGCTGGCACGGCGCCGTGGCGACCGGGCGATCCGGTGGCCCCGCTGGGCGCCTATGGCCGGAGCAAGTTGGCGGGCGAGCAGGGCGTGCGCGCGGCGGGTGGTGCATACGCGGTGTTGCGCACCTCCTGGGTGGTCTCGGCGCATGGCAATAATTTCATCAAGACCATGCTGCGGCTGGGCAAGACCCGCGAGACGCTGAGCGTCGTCGCCGACCAGGTGGGCGGGCCGACCCCGGCACGCGCCATCGCGGCGGCCTGCGTTGAGATGGCCGAAACCCTGGTGTCAGAGCCTGATAAACGCGGGGTGTATCATTTTTCGGGCGCCCCGGACGTGAGCTGGGCGGGCTTTGCGCGGGAGATCTTCACTCAGGCGGGCCTGCCCTGTGCGGTGACGGAGATCCCCACCGCCGACTACCCGACCCCGGCGGCGCGGCCGCTGAACTCGCGGTTGGATTGCACCACGTTAGAGACTGTTTTCGGCCTCTCCCGCCCGGACTGGCGGGCCGGGCTGGCCGAGATATTGAAAGAGCTTGGAGAGACATGACATGAGCGCGCGCAAGGGCATCATCCTGGCCGGCGGATCGGGTACCCGGCTGTATCCGATCACCATGGGGCTGAGCAAACAGCTGCTGCCGATCTACGACAAGCCGATGATCTATTACCCGCTGAGCGCGCTGATGCTGGCCGGCATCCGCGAGATCTGCGTGATCACCACGCCGCAGGACCGGGCGCAGTTCATCCGCACCCTGGGCGACGGCAGCCAATGGGGCATCTCGCTGAGCTATGTCGAACAGCCCAGCCCGGACGGGTTGGCCCAGGCCTATCTCCTGGCCGAGGATTTTCTCGCCGGGGCGCCCTCGGCGATGGTGCTGGGCGACAACATCTTTTTCGGCCACGGGCTGCCCGACCTGATGGCGCATGCGGATGCGCAGGAGGTGGGCGGCACCGTCTTTGGCTATCACGTGGCCGATCCCGAACGCTATGGCGTGGTCGCCTTCGACAAGGGCGGCGCGGTGCGCGAGATCATCGAGAAACCGGATGTCCCGCCCTCGAACTATGCCGTCACCGGGCTTTATTTCCTCGACGGCACCGCGCCGGAGCGCGCCCGCGCGGTCACGCCCTCGCCGCGCGGCGAGCTGGAGATCACCTCGCTGCTGGGCCTCTATCTCTCCGACGGGCTGCTCAGGGTCGAGACCATGGGCCGTGGCTATGCCTGGCTGGATACCGGCACCCATGCCAGCCTGCTGGACGCGGGCAATTTCGTGCGCACCCTGGAAGAGCGCCAGGGGCTGCAGGCCGGCTGCCCGGAGGAGATCGCCTTTCAGCAAGGCTGGATCAACGCCGAGGAACTGGCGGCGCGGGCGGCGCTGTTTGCCAAGAACAGCTATGGCGCCTACCTGGCCGGGCTGCTGGACTGAGCCTCGGCCATAAAAGACCTTCCTTTAGTTGAAGACATTGCCGGCCCGGCTGAACACCCCGAAGAAGTTGCCGACGATGTTGGAGATGGTCAGCGCGTCGTTGATCGGCGATTCGGTGGCCACTACCAGGTCGCCCGGGTTGATCGCGAAGTTGCGCGCCGAGAAGAGCCCGTCGGCGCTGGTCAGGTCGATGGTGAAGACCACCCGGGTCTGGCGCGGGCCGCGGACCCCGGGGCGCAGCGCCGCGCCGGGATATTCGCGCAGCACCAGCAGCCCCTGCGGATCGGCCTTGCTGTCGCTGACCCCGCCCATGATCGAGACCGCGTCCATCGCCGAGACATCGTCCTTGGTGAACCGGTGCAGGTCCTCGGAGCCGGCGGCGCCGAAGGAGAGGAAATAGCGGGTATCGGCCTCGACGAAGACCCGGTCGCCGCCGCGCAGGCGGGTGTCGAGCCGGGGATTGTTCAGCAGCGTCTCGACCGAGGTGCCGTAGATCCCGCTGCCCCGCATCAGCCGGATCTGCGGGTTTGTCAGGTTGCTCTGGACCCCGCCGCCGGCGGCCAGCAGGCTGAGCACGGTATAGTTGCGGTCGGGCATCGGGTAGCTGCCGGGGGTGTTTACCCCGCCGACCAGGTCGACCGAGTTGGCCCGCCCCTCGGCCATGTTGAGCTGGACCTGGGCCGAGGGCACGATCGCCTCCAGCGCGCCCTGCAGCTCGGCCCGGGCCAGATCCGGGGTCAGCCCGGTCACGGTGATGTCGCCCACGTAGGGCATGAAGATGGTGCCGTTGGCGGAGACCTTGACCTCTTCCAGCCGGGTTTCCTTCTGCTCGGGCGCGGTCAGCAGCGAGTTGTCGGAACTGTCCCAGATGCGGATGTTGAGCATGTCGCCGGGCTGGATGATCTGGGTCGCGGGGCCGCGGCTGGTGCCGATCCAGTTCAGCCGCTCCTGATCGCCGGTCCCGGGCCATTGCGCCACCGTGGGCAGAAAGGCGCGGGTGACCTCGTAGACGGCGAAATCCGGCGTTTCGTCGGCGGATTGGCGCAGCACCTCCTCGCGCACCGGCGCGCCGCCGGGCAGGCGGCCGCGGGCGGTGCAACCGACGGTAAGGGCGGTGAGCCCCAGGATCACGAGGAGGTTGAGAGCTGTGCGCATCTGCCGGGGGCCTGTCTGTTCCGGGACCTCTCCGTGATCGGGAAATCCGTTGCATTTTCTGGGTCGCAAGATACTGCCAGCCGGGGGGCGGTCAACCGTTACAGGGGTGCGAGAGGGGCATGAACAGGGATTTTCCACGGATTCTGGTGCTGGGGGGCAGCGGGCGGATCGGCGCGATGCTGCGCCGGGCCTGGCCGGCGGGGCAGGGGCTGTGGCAGGCCCGGCCGGGGCCGGAGCCTGGACCGGAGTCTGGATCGGGGCAGGGCGGGGCGGAGTGGCTGCGGTTCGATCCCTTGGGCGATCCGGCGGCGCTTTCGGCGGCGGCGGCGCGGGCGGATGCGATTCTCTGCCTGGCCGGGGTCACCCCGGCGGCGGCGGCGCGGGGGGCGGAGATGGGCGACAACATCGCGCTGGGGCTGGCGGCGGTGCGGGCCGGGGCCAGGGGAGGCGCCAAGGGACAGGACGGCGTCGGCGTGCCGGTGCTGCTGGCCTCCTCGGCCGCCGTCTATGGCACCCGGGGCGGGCTCTTGTCCGAGGTCCCCCCGCCGGCGCCGGTCAGCGCCTATGGTCGTGCCAAGGCGGAGATGGAGGCGCGTGCCGCCGATCTGGGGGCCGAGCTGGGTGTTGCGGTCACCGCGCTGCGGATCGGCAACGTGGCCGGGGCCGATGCCATCCTCGGCGGCTGGCGCGCGGGCTTTGCGCTGGACCGGTTCGCCGACGGGCGCACGCCCCGGCGCAGCTATATCGGCCCGGCAACACTGGCCCGGGTGCTGACCGACCTGGCCCTGCGCGCGGCGCGGCGGCGCGACCTGCCGGCCTGCCTCAACATCGCCGCGCCCGGCGCGGTGGAGATGGGCGCGCTGCTCGACGCCGCAGGCCTAGCCTGGGCGCCGCGCCCGGCGCCGGCGGCGGCGATTCCGGAGGTCGTGCTTGACGTCACCGCGCTGGCCGGGCTGGTGAGGCTCGACCCGAAGGAGGGCACGGCGCAGATGCTGGTTGCCGAATGGCGCGCCTTCGCGCAAAACCCGCAGCCATGAGAGGACCGCCATGACCTGGGGCAAACGCATCTTCGACCTGTTCTTCGCCACCCTCCTGGTGCTGATCCTGGGGCCCGTCCTGCTGGGGCTGCTGGCCTGGCTCTGGCTGAAGCAGGGCCGGCCGCTGTTCTACGTGGCCGAGCGGATGAAGGGGGTCGATCAACCCTTTCAGCTGTGGAAGCTGCGGACCATGACCCTGGCCGCGCGCGATGCCGGGGTCTCGGGCGGTGACAAGGAGGCGCGCATCACCCCCGCCGGCGCCTGGTTGCGCGGCAAGCGGCTGGATGAGCTGCCGCAGCTGTGGAACATCCTCAGGGGCGATCTGAGCTTCGTCGGCCCGCGCCCGCCGCTGCGCCAGTATGTCGAGCGTCACCCGGAGATCTATGCCGAGGTTCTGAAATCGCGCCCGGGGGTCACCGGGCTGGCCTCGATCACCTATCATCGGCACGAGGCGGCGCTCTTGGCGCGCTGTGCCACGCCCGAGGAGACCGACGCGGTCTATTCGCGGATCTGCGTGCCGGCGAAGGCGCGGCTCGACCTGATCTACCAGCGCCACCGGACCGTCTGTTACGATTTCGACCTGGTGTTCCAGACCATTGGCAACCTGTTCCGCCGTGACCGGTAAATGTGCTGCGAGGCAGGAAAAGGCCGATCCGGCACGGGCAGGAGAGGGGCGGCGATTGCGCCGGCCCCGGTTAATGGCTAGACAACAGGACACGGTGGGGTGGTTTTTTGCCCTCTCCGGCCAAGGGACAGAATTTGAGTTGAGGAATTCATGCGCAAGAAGGTAACGAAGGCTATTTTTCCGGTCGCGGGTCTTGGAACGCGGTTTTTGCCGGCGACGAAATCGGTGCCCAAGGAGATCATGACGCTGGTGGACCGCCCGCTGGTGCAATACGCGATCGACGAGGCACGCGAGGCGGGGATCAAGGAATTCATCTTCGTGACCTCGCGCGGCAAATCGGCGCTCGAGGATTACTTCGACCACGCGCCGATGCTGGAACAGCAGCTCAAGAAACAGGGCAAGGATGCGCTGCTGGCCGAGCTGAAGGCCAGCAACATGGACTCGGGCGAGATTGCCTACGTGCGCCAGCACAAGGCGCTGGGGTTGGGCCACGCGGTCTGGTGCGCGCGGCGCCTGATCGCCAACGAACCCTTCGCGGTGATCCTGCCCGACGACGTGATCGCGGCGGAAAAACCCTGCCTGGGCCAGATGATCGAGGCCTACGAGGAAACCGGTGGCAACATGGTGGCCGCGATGGAGGTGCCGCCGGAGAAGGCGAGCGCCTATGGCGTGCTGGACGTGGCCGAGGACATGGGCCAGGTGGTGCGGGCGCGCGGCATGGTGGAAAAGCCCGAGCCGGGCACGGCGCCGTCGAACCTGGCGGTGATCGGGCGCTATGTTCTGGGGCCCTCGGTGCTGCGCAACCTGAACCGGATGCGCACCGGGACGGGGGGCGAGATCCAGCTGACCGATGCGATCGCCGAGGACCTGGCCAACGACGTGCCGGTCTATGGCTACCGGTTCCGCGGCCAGCGCTTCGACTGCGGCTCCAAGGCGGGGTTCCTGCAGGCGACGGTGGCCTTCGCGCTGGCCCGCGACGACCTGCGCGAGGAGCTGTCGCGCTTTCTCGCCGAGGTGGTCGAGATC
>Ga0209345_10002980_pt1 | contig 17882 bp, 12 predicted proteins | sample Cruoilmetagenom7_FD_187294 | JGI IMG/M metagenome (GOLD analysis project Ga0209345, IMG submission 187294) | Oil polluted marine microbial communities from Coal Oil Point, Santa Barbara, California, USA - Sample 7 (SPAdes) (version 2) | ecosystem: Environmental > Aquatic > Marine > Oil seeps ...
CGTTAAGAAAGAATCCATCAAGGCTGAACTTCTTGAAGTGTTTTTTTTGTAGTATCTTACGCAAGTTTATATTTTTAACAGATTCTTTCTTTACGCCCTCTTATTTGTGAGTTTTTCATGCTTTAATCAGATTATACCTGCTGCCGTAAATATTAACTGAACAGGTAATATTTTTTTTTAAAATTGCCAGGGATTATTGACCAGGCAATCATACAAAATTTATAATCTTTTACGGGTTGTGCAGCCTATGAATCAACATTTTCAGACAGAATCTTTTCAATCTATCCTTGATATCCTGACAAAACAAAACTGCGGAGTCGAATGTACAGGCGTAAGTGTTCCCGCTGATGCATATATTATTGCAAAGACCTACGATGAGCTTAAAATCCCCATTTGCGTAATAACCTCAACGCAAAAAAAGGGGGAGGAGCTCATCGAAAATCTTCATTTTTTTCTAAAACATAAAAATACCCCCATATTTTTTTTCCCCCCCTATAATATCCAGCCATTTAAAAATCTTTCCTACCATAACGAGACTGCCGCCAAACGGATAAGTGCCTTATATGCCCTTATATTATACGAAACACCCCCAATAATTATTACAAGTGCCGATGCCATACTCCAAAAAATTATCCCTCCCCGAGAATTAAGCAATTATGCAGAGCTTATTATGGCTGGTGAAGATACAGAAAGGAACCTGCTAACAGAAAAACTGATTTCCGGAGGTTATGAAGAATCTGTTATTGTAGAAGAACCCGGCGATTTTTGTACAAGGGGTGGAATAATAGATGTATTCTCCCCATGCTACCCTGATCCGGTGAGGATAGAGTTTTTCGGTGATACTGTTGAATCTATAAGGTTTTTTTCTGCTGTTAATCAAAAAAAATTAAAAAGTATGAATGAAGCTGTTATTTTACCTGCAAAGGAAGGGATCATTTCAAAGAGAAATCTGGAGAAGCTGATTGTAAGGACAAAAGAACAGGGTGCCGCCATGGGGCTCCCCTTTGCAAAAACCAGGGAAATAGTCGACCATATCAAAGAGGAAAATGATTTTTCAGCCATTGAAAACATGTTCCCTTTGATCTACCCCACTCCCGGCACATTTTTTGATTATATTCCGAGTAATTCCCTTTTTGTCCTCACTGAGCCTGAAGAATTAAAAAAAGCAGCCGAAGAAACATGGGAGCAGGCATTAAAGAACTTTCTTGAGGCACAAACCGAGCAGCGGCTCTGCATGGCACCTGGCGAGACCCATCTGAAATGGGCTGAAATCAAAAAAAAGATTACAGATACAAGGCATCTATTTCTGACAACCCTTAAAATCTCGAAAAAAAACAATGGGACTGAAGAAAAGAAGAGAGAATTAATTCAAATTGACTTTACCACTAAAGATAATACCTCTTTAACAATGGAATTAAAAAGTTTTCGAGGAAAAGAGAACCTCTTAAACCCCCTTGCCAACCATATTAAAAATCATAAAGACTCCGGTTACACCACCATCCTTGTCTGCGGCACCAGGCACCAGGCCGACAGGTTGGGCTCACTCCTTTTGCCTTACTCCATAAATCTTAAACAGATTGAATCTTTTTCCGGGGTAAAATATTCAAAGAGTCTTGTTTATTCCTGCACAGGCCAACTCTCATCGGGATTTTCATGGCCCGCTGAATTTTTTTCCATTATCACGGGAGATGAAATTTTCGGAAAAAAATATCGAAGAAAACAAGGGCAAAAGCAGAAGATCCAAACAGGACTACTCAATTTTGGTGATTTAAAAAAAAATGATCTTGTTGTGCATATTGAACATGGAATCGGCCGATATGAAGGGATATCAAAGCTAAAACTAAATGGAATAGAAAACGATTTTATTCTGATACTATTTAAGGACAACGACAAGCTTTATCTCCCTGTGGATAGAATCAGTATGATAAGTAATTACATGGGAATTGACGGATACAAGCCTCTACTGGACAAAATGGGCGGCAAAACATGGGAGAAGGTCAAGAAAAAGGTTGATAAATCGATTCAGAAAATTGCAGGAGATCTCCTTAAACTTTATGCAAAACGGAAAATCAACAAGGGTTACGCATTTTCGAAACCAAATCCTTCTTTTCAAAATTTTGAATCAGATTTTCCCTATGAAGAGACCGAGGATCAGTTAAATGCAATAAATGACGTATTAACAGATATGGAAAAACCGCTTCCCATGGACAGACTGGTCTGTGGCGATGCAGGGTACGGGAAAACAGAGGTGGCGCTCAGAGCCTCTTTTAAGGCGGTAAAAGATAACAAACAGGTAGCAATACTTGTCCCCACCACTGTTCTTGCAGAACAACATTTCGAGACTTTTTCCCAACGGTTTAAAGATTATCAGGTAAATGTTGAATGTTTAAGCAGATTTCGAACCCCCAAACAGCAGCGTGAAATAATCAAAAACCTGGAAATGGGAAAAATCGATATTCTCATAGGAACACACAGATTAGTTCAAAAAGATGTGATTTTTAAAGAGTTAGGCCTTTTTGTGCTTGACGAAGAACAGCGCTTTGGAGTAAGGCACAAAGAAAAACTTAAAAATCTAAGAGCCACTGTTGATGTACTCACATTAACGGCAACACCTATCCCAAGAACTCTCCACATGTCACTGCTGGGTGTCCGGGATATAAGTATTATTTCTACTCCTCCAGAGCATAGAAGGGGAATCAAAACATACATCTGCAAATTTGACCCGGGCATACTTTCGGAAGCGATCAAAAAAGAATTAAAAAGAAAAGGTCAACTTTTTTTTATTCACAACAACATAAACACCATATGGGCAATGGCGAAAACCTTAAAAGAACTGGTGCCAGGGCTTAAAATAGATGTGGCCCACGGCCGGCTAAAGGAAAGAGAACTTGAAAAAGTAATGTTCAAATTCATAAACAAAGAAATTGACATGCTTGTATGCACAACCATTGTAGAATCAGGCCTTGACATACCTTCGGCAAATACTATCTTTGTTAACCGTGCGGATAGATTCGGGCTTGCCCAGATGTACCAGCTAAGGGGAAGAGTCGGCAGGGCAGACGAAGAAGCCTATGCATATCTTATTATTCCTGGTGAAAGTGTTATTTCCAAGGATTCTCAAAAACGGTTAAAAGTATTGATGGAACATAGCGATGTAAGCGCAGGCTTTCAGATTGCTATGAACGATCTTAAAATAAGAGGGGGGGGGGCAATCCTGGGAGCATCCCAATCAGGCCATATAGCGGCTGTGGGTTATGACATGTTTTTAAAATTAATGGAAGAAGCAGTATCCAAATTAAAAGGGGAAACAATTACAGAAAACCTGGAGCCTGAAATAAATATTCCCCTATCCTGTTACCTTTCTGAAACTTATATACCGGATATTGACCAGCGTCTTTCGGTTTACAGACGATTGGCCAAAATAACTGAATTAAATGAACTAACAGATTTTAGAAAAGAATTATCCGATCGATTCGGATCTATCCCGGATGAAGCTTCCAGTCTAATGTTAAAAATGATGCTTAAGATATTATCAATAAAGGCCGGGGTAAAGAAACTCGACCTTACAGAGGCCGGTTTATCCCTTTCTTTTTCATCGAGCCACCAGAAAAATCCTATAAAAATTACCAATATGATAAAAAAACAGAACAGACAATTCAGGCTTACACCTGACGGGGTACTCCATGGAAAACTATCACGGGGGAAGATGACCAGCTTAATACTCCAGGCCAAAAACATATTGAAAGAAATCGAAAGTCATGTTAATTAATGGACGTATGAATCTATTGTCCGTACTTAAAGTTGCTTTTTAAAAAGATGAAATGTTTAAAAAAATATTTTACTTACTCTGTCTTTTGACATTTTTCCCATGCTTTAATCAGGGATGCAATTATTCGGAAAACAATCTATCCTCGGAAACGGGCCATGACTACCTGATCAAAATCAACAATACCATCATCACCATCACCGATTTTAATATGGCATTTGAAGCAAATAATATTCTCAACGCTGACATTATACCACAAAATAAACAAGACCTTTGCAGAGACAAAATCTTTTTCTTAAATCAGTATGTGGAAGAATTGATATTATTAGAAAGAGCCAAAGAAACCGGAATATCGATTCCAGATTCCGACATGAAAAACAGCATTTCGAAAATCAAAAAAGAATATCCAGAAAGAATTTTTGATCAATTATTTATTGACCAGGCCATTCCGCTTACTCTTTGGAAAAAAAGATTTAAAATCAGCCTCCTTCTGCAAAAAGTTATTAAGAAAGATCTTGAGGATAACATAACAATTGCTAAGGGGGAGATATCTGCTTTTCTTGCACAGCAGGATGATGCTGCAAAGCCAGTGAATCAGCAAAAAATAATAAAATATCTGCGGAAAGAAAAGGCGCAAAAAGCATACCCTGAGTGGATAAAAAAATTAAGCATCAGATACAATGTTAATATTCATGAAAACGGACTTCATGAAATCATGCGTTCACTTTAGCAAAAAGAACTTTTTTTGTAACTATTCACCGTCGCTGATTTAAGATAGGCAGCAGGTATGATCTGATTAAAACTTTAAAATTGTTTGAACAGATTAGAGAGCGTTAAGAAAGAATCCATCAAGGCTGAACTTATTGAAATTATTTTTTTGTAGTATCTTACGCAAGTTTATATTTTTAACAGATTCTTTCTTTACGTCCTCTTATTTGTGAGTTTTTCATGATTTAATCAGATTATACCTGCTGCCGTAAATATTAACTGAATAGTTACCTTTTTTTTACGTTTAAAAACCAGTAAATCATCGGGCCTGGTTCTAATTTCACCACAGCTTATGGCCCATGTTATAACCAACCGCAAAGTATCAATTAATTATGAGTAATATTTTAAAAATTTACACAGTGAAAAAATTGGCTAACACCCTGTTTTATATAATAAGATTACAAGCTTTTTATCTTTTTTTTATTCCATTAATCCTTGCGCAGGTGTCATTTGGAGCAGGAACCCTGTTCGGAGCCAAAACCATAGACAGAATTATTGCCATTGTAAATAATGAAATAATTACTCTCTATGATCTTAATATAGCTTTGAAGCCCTATATCACCGACCTTGAAAAAGCAGGGTTTCCCGACGAAAAAAAACAGGCAATGGCTTTTTCAATCAGGGAAAAAATCATAAACAAGCTTATTGATGAACTTCTCACAGATCAAGAGATAAAAAGAAATAAAATTTCCATAGGAAAAGCAGAAGTTGAAAACGCCATTGAACGAATCAAGGCGATGAATAATTCCACAGAGGAAGACTTGGAATATGCCCTGGCAAAAGAGGGAATCACACTAAAAGAATACCGTGAAACCCTGGCAAAGGAATTGGCCAGATCCAAATTAATCGATTTTGAAGTAAAATCTAAAATCGTAATTACAGATGAGGATATTAAAAAATATTATAACGAGCACATAGAAGAATATGAACAAAAACCTGAATACCATCTAAGAAACATAATTAAAAAAGTCCCTGAATACTCAACCACCGAAGAAAAAGAAGAAATTTACCAGAAAATAAAAGTAATAATGGCAAAATTACAAGTGGGAATACCTTTTGAAGAGGTTGCCAGGGACTCTTCTGACTCTCCTTTTGCTGACGAAGGGGGTTATCTTGGCGTTTTCAAAATTGACGATCTTTCACCAGTTATCGGGGAAGAATTAAAAGGGAAAAAACCTGGAGAATTTACCGATGTAATCGCTACTGAGCAGGGATATCAGATCTTCTACATTGAGAAAACCAATGCATCTACAAAAAAGACAATAGATGAAGTTAATGATGAAATTCATAAATTACTCTATAAAAAAGAGTTTGAAAAAAAAATTCAAGCCTGGCTCCATGACGTCCGGGAAAATGCTATTATAAAGACCATTAAATAGCCTTTGCACTATACCCATAATTACCGACCTCTTCAAGCGCTTAAATGCGGTAGCGTCCAAATAATATTGACAAAAATATGAGAGCTAAACCTATGGATAATGATTATTTTTCTTTTGGCTGCCACCTAAAATCCGTAAGAGAGGATGCCGGAATCTCCATTGAAGAAATTTCCAAAGAGCTCAGACTTGCAACCAGGGTTCTAAAGCACATAGAGTCTGAAAACCTTGACGAACTCCCCCCCGAAGTTTTCACAAAGGGTTTTCTGCACGGGTATGCAAAAATAGTGGGAGCGGATGATAACGAAATAATTCAAAATTACGGAGCACAATTAACCACCCACAAAGAGAAAAAAAAATTACAGGCAAACCTTAAAAACTATAAAACAGGATTTAAAAGCAGGTTAATTTTACTCTTCATGGCAATGCTCTTTATTATTGGCCTCTCTGTTTTTTCATCTTCGTATTTGCAGAAAAAAAATTCCAATAAAACCCAGACACAACAGGGACATCTTGAAAAAAGCACAAAGGCTGACAAAAAAGAGGCGCCCTACATTATTCAGTCACATGTCACTAACGACATCTTCGGTTCTGGTTCAAACCGCAGTACTGAGAAATTATTACTGAAAATATCCGCGATCAGTAAAATATGGGTTAAGATTATTATTGATAATCAAAAAAAAAAAAAATATACATTCAATCCAGGGGATTCCCTGCAGCTTGAAGCTGCATCATCCTTTAATATTCTTATCAGCGATGCCCAGGGACTCCAATTGTTTCTAAACAATAAGCCCGTGAAAATCTCCGGCAAAAAAGGAAGAGCCGTAAGTATTCAAATACCATGATGTTCATCAAAATTAAGGGGTTGGTTTCGACATCGGCCATGGGATATCAAAACTGAGCCATATATAGATTGTCAGATGAATAATTTCACAGGGTTATCGTCAGAGGATTATAAACCTTAGGAACGGGGACGAAATAAGTTCGCAATTTTAAGTGTTGAGGCGCCTGCCTGGCAAGGCGCGAAAGTGTAGGAATATCAAGATATTGCTACGCTTTTGTAACGCAGTCAGGCAGGATGGATCGACGCTTAAAATACCAAGTTATTTCTTCCTCGTTCCTTAAGATAATGATTTTGGGAAGGATAAGAAGCAGGAAGGCGTATATAATACTCCAGCCACCGATAACGCACCCAGAATCTTTATCTTAAAGTTTATAGTATCAGGACTTTTATTCAAGCACTAAGGAACGGGGACGAAATAAGTTCGCAATTTTAAGTGTTGAGGCGCCTGCCTGGCAAGGCGCGAAAGTGTAGGAATATCAAGATATTGCTACACTTTTGTAACGCAGTCTGGCAGGATGGATCGACTCTTAAAATACCAGGTTATTTTGTCCTCGTTCCTAAGTAAATTAAAAGAACTATTATGCAAGAAGATCGTAATAAAATTCTCGTTGACAGCATCAAAAGACTCCTCAGAAGGGATGCCGTATCCCATCTGAAAAAAATTGTTAACAAAACACATGCGGCTGATTTGTCCATAATATTTCGTTCCCTTTCCCTTAATGACCAGCATAAGCTCTTTCACATGATAGAAGATACCGAACAAAAAGGTATCCTGTTAAGTGAACTTGATGAAAATGCTTTTCCTGATTTTGCTGATGAGCTGGATATAGACGACATTGTTGCAATACTTGAACAGATGCCTAAAGACGATGTCGCAGATTTAATAGTACGTTTTCCAAAAGACAAAGCCGACACGATCCTGGAGAAAATGAACCAGGAAGGCTCCGACGAGGTTGAGGGGCTCCTCAGTTACCAAAAAGATACTGCCGGTGGAATCATGGTTCCCGACTTTATAGCCTTAAGCGAAGACGCAACAGCTAAAGAGGCCATAGAATCCCTGCAAAAAGAGCATCAGGATGTTGAAATGCCCTTTTATCTCTATGTTTTAAATGAGCAGGAAAAGCTGCTGGGAGTTATTTCTCTGCGTCAGCTTGTGGTGGTTCCCCCGCAAACACCCCTTAAAAATTTTATGACATCAGATGTATTTTACGTAACCACAGATACGGACCAGGAAGAAGTAGCAAAACTTGTCGCCAGATATGATATTCTTGCAGTCCCTGTTGTAGACGATAAAAACAGACTTGTTGGAATTGTCACAGTGGATGATGTTATAGATATTTTCAGAATGGAAGCCACAGAAGACATACTGAAAATGGCAGGTTTGGGGGAAGAGTTTACAGAGACACAATCTATTTTTAAAAGCACAAAAACACGCCTCCCCTGGCTCTTTGCAAGCTGTATAGGCGGTATACTGGCGTTATTCATTATTAAACACTTTGAATCAAACCTTTCTGAATCGATATTCCTTGCCCCATTTATTCCGGTCATAATGGGAATGGGTGGAAATATAGGAACCCAGTCATCCACAATAGTTGTAAGGGGTATTGCAACAGGACGTTACGACTTTAAAGATCTGCAAAAAGTTGTATCAAAGGAACTTGCCATCGGGTCGATCCTGGGGATAATTTACGGGTGTATGATCGCCTCGGTGGCGCAGCTTCAATACAACACAATATTACTATCTGTATCCGTTTCAGCCGCAGTATTCACATCAATGTCAGTTGCAGCCTTTATAGGATCAATGTGTCCCATGATATTTACAAGAATGAATATTGATCCTGCCGTTGCCACGGGCCCCTTTGTAACCTCAATCATTGATATTGTAAGCATATTTTGTTATTTTAAAATAACGACTCTCCTCATCGGCATATAAATAAAAAAAATGACAAGTTTCGCCTCGACTGCCATTCTTCTTAAGCGGATCAACTTTGGAGATTATGACCTGATAATCACATTTTATACACTGGCAAGGGGTAAAATGTCGATTATCGCTAAATATGCAAGAAAAAGCACTAAACGCTTTGCCGGTATATTAGAGCCCTTTTCAGCCATGGAGATAATCTGCAGTTCAGGCAAAGGGAATCGCCTCCCTGTTTTACAGGAAGCAACACTAAAGGAACCATTTCCTGAAATCAGAACAAACATATACAAAACAGCATATGCCAGCTTATGGGTTGAATTAATTGACAAATGGGTGGAAGACGGTGAACAGCATATGGAGCTTTTCAACCTGCTATGGTATGTTCTTGAAAAACTTAATAAAGATAATATACCAAAGGAAACCATCTCAATACTTTTCCAGATAAAATTTATGATACTGGCCGGAATGGGGCCAAATCTATCTTGCTGTACGACCTGCAAAACCAAAACAGATGATATTAAACAAAATCGGATATATTTTGATCTGGATAAAGGAGGGCTCATCTGCCCCGGATGTTCTCAGAGCAGCCAAAACAGGCAGATTCCCCTTGCAAAAGGGACTATAAAACAGCTTCTATGGGTAGAAAGCAATGAGCTGCCCATCGCTCAAAAAATCAAATTTTCCAGAAACGCCACAAAGGAATCACTTTTTTTTCTGGAAACTTTTGTCCCTTATCATATTAAAAAAATGCCGAAAAGTTTAGACTTTTTAAGGCAGATACGAAGGAGCATCTAAATTGGCTGATAATATTAAAAAAATAATTGAATTAAAAGATATTAAAGCCTCCGCACCATGCAGAATCGATTTAGGCGGCACCCTTGATATCAAAACTTTTTATTATCCCCTCAGGCATTTCACCCCGTCTACTTTTAATATAGCCCTGGACTTGAGAACCCATGTAAAGCTTCTTCCCTTTGAGGATAAAAAAATAAAAATCACCTCCCAGGGATTTGAAAGTGCGCAATTCCCCCTGGACAAAGCACCCTTTGATCATCCTTTGGGACTCATGTTTGCAATAGCATCATACTTCGTAGAAGGAGGAGTCCATATTGTTATAGAATCCTCTTCCCCCCCTAAAAGCGGGCTGGGGGGATCATCTGCCGCAGCCATTGCCCTTGTTGCCGCATTTTCAAAGCTTTTAAGCCATATGGGTGAAACCAAAATTTCAAAAAAACATACTGCCATATTAGCCCATGCCATCGAGGAGAGTGTGGCAGGTGTCCCTTGCGGATTGCAGGACCAGTTAGCAGCGGCATATGGGGGGGTAAACCTCTGGTACTGGAAAGCAGATTTAACAGAATCGATATTTAAAAGAAAACAGATTTACAATGAAAAAGAATCAAAAGAGCTGGAAAAACGAATTCTTATTGCCTATTGCGGCATCCCCCACGAATCAAAAGATGTCAACAGTAAATGGGTAAAACAGTTCCTTGCAGGAAAAAACCGGAATCTCTGGGTTGAAATAGCCCAATGTACCAGCAGTTTTGTTGATGCACTATCCAAACATGATTTTCAAATGGGCGCATCAATCATGAACAAAGAAACCAGTATAAGACGAAAAATGACCCCGGAAGTCCTTGATGATGTGGGTGTAAAACTTGTTGACTCTGCTATAAAAAACCGATGTGGCGCAAGGTTCACAGGAGCAGGAGGAGGGGGATGCATATGGGCACTGGGAGAAGAAAAAAATATTACCAAATTAAAACCAGAATGGAAAGATATAGTCATAAAAAATGAGGATGCTCTTATTCTGGATACAAGAATTGATTTAAAAGGCGTTGTATAGACCTTAAGGAACGAGTTCGCATAAAGGATAAAAATTAATGTATTTTCAAGATGTGATACTAACTTTACAAAAATATTGGTCTGACAAGGGGTGTCTTCTCCTTCAGCCCTATGACATTGAAGTCGGCGCCGGAACATTTCATCCGGCAACACTTTTAAAAGTACTGGGACCCGAGCCCTGGAAAGCGGCTTATGTTCAGCCATCACGACGTCCCACGGACGGACGGTACGGAGAAAACCCCAACAGACTGCAGCATTATTACCAGTTCCAGGTAATAATCAAACCATCTCCATCCGATATTCAACAAAAATACCTTCAAAGCCTTAAAGCCCTTGATATTAATCCCCTGGAACATGATATAAGATTTGTCGAAGATGACTGGGAATCACCAACCCTTGGAGCATCCGGCCTGGGATGGGAAGTCTGGCTTGACGGGATGGAGATTACCCAGTTCACTTATTTTCAACAGGCCGGCAGCATACAGCTTCAACCGGTATCCGTTGAAGTCACCTATGGCCTTGAACGGATAACCATGTATCTCCAGGGGGTAGACAATGTTTATGACCTTCAATGGAACAAATCAATAAAATACGGAGATGTTCACCATCAGCAGGAAGTGGAGCAGTCCACATACAACTTTGAAAAGGCTGATATTAAAATGCTCCTTGACCTGTTCGGAAAATACGAAAATGAGGGGAAATCTCTTATTAACGACTCCATGGTTCTTCCTGCATATGAGTACTGCCTGAAATGTTCCCATATTTTTAATCTTCTTGATGCACGGGGAGCCATAAGTGTCACAGAACGAACCGGATATATTGCCAGAATCAGGCATATCGCAAGGGGATGCGCCAATGCCTACCTCAGCCAGCGGGAAGATTTAGGATTTCCGTTATTGAAAAACAGCAAGTAAACACAGGTGTAAAAAATGAACGATCTATTGATTGAAATAGGGACAGAAGAGATACCTGCAGGATATATTGAACCGGCTCTTGAATCATTCTCATCGATGCTTCTAAAAAAACTATCTGAATATCGTATAGAGTATAAAGATTCCAGAATCTATGGAGCCCCGAGAAGGCTGGCCATACATATTACCGATCTTTCAGACAAACAGGCTCCTGTTATAACTGAAATTACAGGCCCTCCCCAGCGTATAGGTTTTGACGAAAACGGAAAACCAACAAAGGCCGCAAAAAAATTTGCAGAAAAAGCCGGCGTCGACATAGATGAAATAAAAATAAAAGAGACAAAAAAAGGTTCGTATCTATCTGCCGAAAAAAAAGATGCCGGTGTCTCAACACAAAAGGTACTTGCTGAAATACTTCCAAAAACAGTTCTTTCCATCCCCTTCCCCAAAACCATGCGGTGGGGAGACCTTTCCATTGAATTCGCCAGACCAATACAGTACATACTCGCCATACTCGGCAATACCATAATCCCATGGGATACAAAGGATATAAAAACAGGGAATCTAACCCGCGGCCACTACTTTATGCATCCTGACATGATAGAAATATCAGCCCCTGACCAGTATGTGGAAAAATTACGCAAAGCTTACGTGCTTGTAGATATAAAAGAAAGAAAGCTCACCATTGAAAAAGAAATATCCAGCGCAGCCTCAAAAACAGGGGGGAAAATATTACCCGATCCTGATCTGATAAAAACTGTAACAAACCTTGTGGAATATCCTGTGGTTGCCACGGGAAGCTTTGATACTAAATACCTTGAACTTCCCGACGAAGTTCTGACAACCTCAATGCGTGAACACCAGAAATATTTCAGCGTTATCAACGATGAGCAAAAACTTATACCCTATTTTATCGTGGTGAATAACACATTGGTAAAAGATATAAAACTGGTTGTAAAAGGGCATGAAAGAGTACTCAGATCGCGCCTTGAGGATGCCATGTTCTTTTTCAAAGCGGATCTTAAAATATCCTTTGAAACACGAATTGAATCGCTAAAGAATGTCCTCTTTCAAAGAGAACTGGGAACAATATACGATAAAATTAAAAGGGTTCAACAAACAGCAGAATTACTAGCAGATTTAGTTGGGGCTGACCTGGATGCAAAAAAGCATATATCAAGAGCAGCGTGGCTTAGCAAAGCTGATCTGGTGAGCCAGGTTGTCGTCGAATTCCCAAAACTCCAGGGAATTATGGGAAGAATATATGCCGGCAAACAAGGAGAAGATGATCAGGTGGCGCAAGCCCTGGAAGAACATTATATGCCAACCAGATCAGGGGGGAGCTTGCCTGAATCTACAATCGGATCAGTCATATCGATTGCCGACAAAATAGATACCATATGCGGATGTTTCTGTGCAGGACTTCAGCCCACCGGAACTTCAGACCCCCACGGCCTTAGACGGCAGGGGATCGGGATTATTCACATAATACTGAATGAAAATTTTACTTTTTCCATAAAGCAATTGATAGATGAAACTTTAAAAACATTTGAAAAGAATCTCTCCTTTGATTTTTCCAAAACATCCCATGGGATCAATAACTTTTTTCAAGACAGGTTAACCAATATCCTGATTGACGAAGGATTTGCCAAAGACACAATAGCTGCAACACTAAGCGCTTGTGCAGATTCCCTCCCTGATCTTTTAAAGAGAATCAGGGCTTTAAAAAAACTTAGAGCAGAACCGGATTTTGAACAGATCGCCATAACTTTTAAGCGTGTGGTCAATATTATCAACAAATCAAAAAAAGAAAAAACAGATATTAATAGCAACCCTGTTAACCAGACCATTTTTGACCACCCATCTGAATCCCACCTCTATGCCGAGTATAAAAAGATCAAAAGCCTGATTTTTGACCACATGGAAAAAGGAGAATTCTCCAAAGCTCTTTACGATATGGCAAAGCTGCGGAAACCTGTGGACGATTTCTTTGACAACGTGATGGTCATGGATAACGACTTAACCCTCCGGACCAACAGACTTGCATTATTATCAGAAATTTCAAGCCTTTTTGGAAGTTTTGCCGATTTTTTAAAAATAGCAACATAAGATTCAGTAGCGTCCGGTTAAAAAATTGCAAAAAATAAAATACGGAAAAGTTAATTGTTTTTTCCGCTATTGCGAATAAATTTCTTTACTTTCTAACTTTGGCCATCAAATATCAGTCTATTGCTGAAATTATAACCATATCCAATAGAAATCAGATGTCAGCAAAATCAATAAATGAAAATAAAATACCACCCAGAAAAGCACTGAATTTAATCGAAGGGTTAACCAATTATCTCCATTATTTATCAGATATGGGATGCACAGGGTTTGACTGCTCAAAAGAGAGTCTTAAACTAATTGAATCATTGAGCACCACCTGCCAAACCCTTGATGAAATCGAATCTAGAATAAAAAACTGTAAATTATGCGAATTATCCTTAAGGCGGACAAATATCATCTTCGGCGCAGGTAATAAAAAAGCCAGGCTCATCTTTATTGGGGGAGCCCCAAGCCTGGATGATGATAAAAACGGAACACCCTTTACCGGAGCTGCAGGCGATCTTTTAACCAACATTATAAAGGCGATGGAACTCACAAGGGATGATGTATACCTTTGCACCCTGGTCAAATGCTTTCCCCAGGGTAACAAAAAACCGACCCAAAAAGAGATAAAAACCTGCTTACCTTTTTTAAAAGAGCAGATAGAAACGATTAAACCCGAGTTTATCTGCACCCTCGGAGAGACAGCAGCGCAGACGCTTTTAAATACCAGCGAACCTCTTTCCGTCTTAAGGGGGAAATTCCATAATTACAACGGCATGCAACTTATCCCCACATATCACCCTTCCCATCTCCTGAAAAATCCCGAGGATAAACGTCCAGTATGGGAAGACATGAAAAAAATAATGAAGGAATACAAAAAAAATAAATGAAACAAAAAGTAACAGACTCCGGAATTAACTGGCCTGATCTCATTGCCGGCAGATTAATAAAACGATATAAACGTTTCCTTGCAGATGTGGAGCTTGAAAACGGTGAGATAGTCACAGCGCACTGCCCCAATTCAGGCACAATGAAGGCCTGTTCAACACCGGGACAGCCTGTATTTATTTCATATCATGACAATCCTAAACGGAAACTTAAATACACCTGGGAAATAATTGAAATGCCGACCTCACTGGTGGGAGTTAATACAATGGTTCCCAACAGGCTTGTAAAAACATCCATAGAAAACAGGATGGTACCGGAATTAAATAATTATGACACAATTAAACCGGAAATTACTGTAAGTGACAAATCAAGGCTTGATCTTCTCCTCACAAATAAAAACAGCACAGAAAAATGCTATGTTGAAATAAAAAATTGTACACTTGTTGAAGATGGGATAGCCAGCTTTCCGGATGCTGTTACAAAAAGAGGGCTAAAACATCTTATTGAGCTTCAAAAACTGGTGGCACAGGGAAACAGATGTGTAATGTTTTATCTAATACAAAGGATGGATGCAAAAACATTTAAACCTGCAGATACCATTGACCCGGCTTATGGAAAAGAGTTAAGAAAAGCTGTTCAAAACGGAGTTGACGTTCTTGTTTATGATGTAATAATTAATCCTGAAAAGATAATATTAAACAAAAAGATTCCCTTCACAATATAACCCTCCCCTTCCACACAAAATACTCAGCAAAAGGGGATTTGACCACCCAAAAGTATTGAAAAATCTATAGCCTGTTGTCAGGGTACATGAGCTTGCAGGTTCTTCAATTAATTTTGCGTGCCGGCCATGGGTTAAAACTGAAGAGTCTCTGGATGTCTACTGGGTTGTAACCGAAGCAGTTAAGCGTGAGTTTGATTCGCAGGGGGTATCTATCCTATTCCCTCAGCAAGATGTTCATTTAATTTCCGAAAACCCAATCATAATTATTTCTTGAAACGATCAGATGACCATCAAGTAGCAGAAAGATTGTTTAAAGCAAAAGCTCCTGATCCGTTCCAATGGTTAGTCTATCATATGGGTAATTTACCCGTACCACGAAGGTCAAATAGTAATGGGGAGATAACCCATTGATTATTAAGGCTGTCCCGCCTTATGTCGGAAACCAAAAGATCTGAGTCTCTTCTTGGGAGCTGGAATTTAAAAATATGATAAAGGAAGATAAAATCTTTACAAAAAGTTCCGTCATGGAGATTGCAGCTGCAGATCTCTTTGACTGGCATGCAAGAGCTGGAGCAATAGAAAGGCTGAGCCCTCCATGGGACCCTGTTAGAGTTATTGAAACCACTGGTGGAATAACCGTTGGCAACAAAATTTCTTTAAAAGTCAAGTCAGGGCCTTTTTTCTGTAACTGGTATGCCCAACATACTGATTATATAAAAGATGAAATGTTCCGAGATGAGCAAATATCAGGACCATTTTCAAAATGGATACACACTCACCATGTTAAACCCCTTGGAGAAAAAAAATGTATCCTCGAAGATCAAATAGAATTTCGTCTCCCCTTTTATCTCCCTGGGGCTGTTTTTGACCGGTTTATTATGGGAAAACTCGGAAAAATTTTTGTCTATCGTCATAGGATTACCATGGAAGAAATAAAAATTCACCAACAATACACCAACAGATCTAAATTAAATATTCTTATTTCAGGCGCCTCAGGCCTCATCGGATCAGCCCTTATTCCCTTTTTGACAACAGGAGGGCATAATGTTACAAGGCTGATTAGGGATAAAAATTTAACCAACAGGAATTCGAGGTTCTGGGATCCTTTACATGGGGTATTAGATCTCCGGAAAACAGATCATTTTGATGCTGTAATTCATCTTGCCGGTGAAAATATTGGGAAAGGCAGATGGACGGCAGAAAAAAAGAAAATTATTACTGACAGCCGCATTAAGAGTACCCAACTCATCGCAAAAACGATTTGCCAGCTTAAAAAAAAACCGAGTGTATTCATCGTTGCTTCTGCCATAGGCTTTTATGGTGACAGAGGTGAAATACTACTTACTGAAGATGACAAACCTGGAAATGGCTTTTTATCGGACCTCTGTTCCAACTGGGAAAATACCGCATCAGATGCTGTTGCGCGACAGATACGGACTGCGTTCATGCGAATCGGAGTTGTCCTGACACCTGAAGGTGGTGCCCTTAAAAGATTACTTTTGCCCGTGAAACTGGGTGCCGGGTGTAAATTTAGTTCGGGCAGACAATATATGAGCTGGATATCCATTGATGATGTAATAGGCTCAATACACCATATACTGATGAATGACAATATTTATGGTCCAATAAACCTGGTTTCACCAAATCCGGTAAGAAATGAAACTTTTATAAAAGTCCTTGGGAAAATTCTTATGCGTCCCACATTTCTTCCCATGCCTGCATGGGGAATAAATTTATTGTTTGGGGAAATGGGAAGGGAAATTCTTCTTTCAAGTACAAAAGTTATACCAAAAAAACTTTTGGAGTCAGGATACAAGTTTAGATATCCTGATCTTGAAAAAACTTTTAATCACTTACTCGGAAGGAATATATAGTAGACAGATGAGTTTAAAAATAAAAATATTTTTTGCCCTGCTCATGTCAACAGCCCTTGTATTCGGATTTACCCATCTTTTTTTCCCAGAAGTTCGTCACAATTTTGAACGTCTCCATATTTTTCTTTTTAATCTCTGCAGTGGCGGCACAATTATTATATATTTTTCTGAAAAAAAAAAAGAACTTTCCGCAAAAGCTTTAATATTTCTTTTTCTTGCTCTCTGTTATGCTGTTTTTGCTTTTATGGAAATTTACATCCCTGCAATGATAATATCCACCATTCTTGCCCTGATTGTTGAATCAGTAAGAATCAGGTTATTTTCGTTGTTTCCAGTACAATTTTTCAGGAAAAATGAACCTGTTTATGCAAAATTTCATCAGGCATCTCTTTTGTGTCTCTCCTGCGGCCTGATTATCTCCTGTGGTGTAATTCTAAATAATGAATATCTACACTTTGTCTCCATGCCCAAATTAAAACTTGATACTTTTTTTCTGGGATTCTCCTTTCCTGTTTCACTGATTACCATGTCGGTTATTTTCTCCTTTATGAAAGAAGAGACAGGTGTAGTCTTTTCTGCACTAAAAGAGACCGGGTTTTGGGCTATAAATCTTGGTGTTATAATTTTTTTCATTTTCATACTTTTTGAAAAACTTTTTCTCCAGGCAATTATAGCTTCAATACTCTTTTTTGCTGTTATCATGATTTTTTGTCTCTACTATCTCCTTGCAAATGCACTTCAGCAGAAGCTTTTCCTGACATCCGGGGTCGGTTTTCTTATTGTTACAGCTATTACAGGGATTGCCTATATAATTATCGAGTTTATGCCCGTATATGACCAGGGGAATTTAAAATGGCTTTTGTCGGTTCACACT
>Ga0209345_10002982_pt1 | contig 17879 bp, 19 predicted proteins | sample Cruoilmetagenom7_FD_187294 | JGI IMG/M metagenome (GOLD analysis project Ga0209345, IMG submission 187294) | Oil polluted marine microbial communities from Coal Oil Point, Santa Barbara, California, USA - Sample 7 (SPAdes) (version 2) | ecosystem: Environmental > Aquatic > Marine > Oil seeps ...
CCGCCCTTATTGCCGCCGCCTGAATTGCCACCGCCGCCCCAAGGACCGCCTGTGTTTCCAGCCATATTTATTTCCCTCTTTAAGTCGCCCCAATGCGGAGCAGGCTTTTCGTCTTAAGTGTAAACTGGGCGTTTACACGTTGAATTCAAGATGTACGCACCGGTGTACGCATTGTTACCAGTTCTTCTGCCATCGTCGGATGGACCGCACATGTCTGGTCAAATTGCTCTTTTGTTGCGCCCATCTTGATCGCAATACCCGCGAGCTGGATCATCTCGCCCGCCTGCGGTGCGACGATATGACAGCCCAAAACGGTCCGGTTCTTTTTGGACACGACCAGCTTCATCATCACACGGTCTTCACGCTCCGCAAAGGCTGTTTGCATCGGCTTGAAGGACGTCGCGTAGATCTCGATCTCTTCTTGCTCGCGCGCGGCTTCCTCAGTCATCCCGACTGTGCCCATTTCAGGCTGTGTGAATACGGCTGACGGGATAAGGTCATGATCGACCGGCGTCGGCTTGGCACCAAATACTGTTTCGACAAAGGCCATCCCTTCGCGGATGGCAACAGGCGTAAGGTTCACGCGGTCCGTCACATCACCGATAGCATAAATCGACGGAACGCCTGTCTGGCTGTATTCATTAACCTCTACAGCACCGTTGCGCCCCAGCTTTACGCCTACTTCTTCCAAACCCATGTTGTCGGTGTTGGGTCGGCGTCCGGTTGCGAAGAACACCTTGTCGAACATCTTTTCATTGCCCAGCGTTGACTTGACGCAGATACCGCCATCGCGCTGATCCATCTCAAGGATGCTGGCACCGGAGTGCATACCAACGCCGCGCATACGCATCTGTTCGGCGACCAGACCGCGGGCTTCGTCGTCAAATCCGTTCAGAATCTGGCCGCCGCGGTAATACATCGAAACGTCCACGCCCATGCCATGCAGGATGCAGGCGAATTCACAGGCGATATAGCCGCCCCCAACAATCAACATGGACCGCGGAAGTGCATCCATGTGGAAAATATCGTCAGAGACAAGCCCAAGTTCTCCGTTTTCGAGCTCGGGGCGCACGGGGCGGCCGCCGGTCGCGATCAGGATATGTTTTGCTGTCTTTTCCTCACCGGTGGAAAGGGTCACGGTGTGCGCATCCTTGATGGTGGCACGGGCATCGAATTTCTCAACGCCCGAATTATCAAGCAGCTTGCGGTAGATACCTTCAAGACGGTCCAGCTCATTGCGCATTTTGCCAGAGAACAAGTGCCAGTCGAACGGACCGTCATTGATCTCCCAGCCATAGTTACGCGCATCGGCAAACAAGTCACGGTAGGAGGAAGCAAAGACCATCAGCTTTTTGGGAACACAGCCACGGATGACACAAGTGCCGCCATAGCGGTCCTCCTCGGCGAGACCGACTTTTACGCCGTATTCACTTGCAGCCACACGCGCGGCACGGACGCCACCTGAGCCACCACCGATGACAAATAGATCATAATCAAAATCGCTCATATACTGGCCTCTCAGTCGCTCAGGTCGGAAAACAGGTTATCACTTTCAACGAAATCAAGCCGCTCTGTGTCGACTGTGCCCTCGTTGATATCACGCACTTCCACCTTGCCATCGCCATAGCCAATCACAACGGTGTCACAGATGTCGATGAACAGACCGTTCTCGACAACACCGGGCATCTGGTTAATCACCAGTGCAAGCTGGCGCGCATTGCCGATACGGTTCAGATGGAGATCGAGGATATAGTTGCCCTCGTCAGTGTGAAAAGGTCGCTGACCATTCATGCGCAGGGTGCTGCTGCGGCCCAGCACGTCCATTGAGATCAGCGTTTCTTCGACTAGTGCCTGCGTGGTTTGCCAGCCAAAAGGGATCACCTCAATCGGAAGCGGGAAGGCCCCCAGATGCTCAACCTCTTTGCCGATGTCTGCGATCACGATCATCTGGTCACTGGCCGTCGCCACGATTTTTTCTTGCAGCAACGCGCCGCCGCCGCCTTTGATGAGGTTCAGATCACCGTCAAACTCATCCGCCCCGTCGATGGTGATATCAAGCCATTTTGCCTCATCAAGCGAGATGACCTCGATCCCCACTTCGCGGGCCAATTGTGCCGTGCGGCTAGACGTGGGGACCCCGCGAATTTTCAAGCCGTCGTCGCGGACCATCTCACCCAGACAGCGCACAAGCCATGCCGCCGTCGATCCCGTTCCGAGGCCGACGCGCATACCGTCTTCTACAAATTGCGCCGCGCGCTTGGCAGCCACAAATTTCGCTTTGTCGATCGGTGAAAGGTCTCCGGACATGGGGCAGCTCCCTTTGAAGTATCCCAGCGCTTATAGGAAAGATGCGCGCGGGGTGCGAGGGGCAAATATATCCCATTCATCACGTCATCATGATCCGGCAGCACCAGGGCGTTTTCAACCGTCTGAGATGTGGCAATCGAGACCTTTCTTGCATGTCCAAGCTTTACCTTTTGAAAACAGCTTAACTTAACACAGAGTTGATTAATGAATGGATTGTTTAAGTGACGGAAGTCAGCCTTCCGGGCCTTCCCGCCCCACCCTTGCCTCAAAACACTGTACTGATAGATGCCCGCCAGCTTCTGGGCCAAAATATGCCACCTTCGGGCGTCTTGTCCCCGCGTTCAAAATGCAGGCGTTGACATGCGGCGCGCGTTTATACCGCCGGAGTGGTATGCTCAGGATCACGGATGGCCGACTACCTGCCCGCAGCCACACAACTATTTATCGACCCTGCGACGGCAACGCTGGCTGACGCAGGGCTGCGCGCCGATCAGGTTGATACAATTGTCACCGTGTCCTCAACCGGCATCGCCACCCAGCGCTTGAGGCGCAAGCTGCCCTTGCGATCGGGTTTCGTGCCGATGTTTCCCGCGTGCCGGTGTTCCACCTTGGCTGTGCAGGCGGCGTCACAGGATTGTCGATCCCGCGCAGGCTTGCCTTGGCAGAGCCAGATAAGACAGTCTTGTTGGTCGCGGTTGAGCCATGCAGCCTATCATTCCGCACCGACCGTCTGCAAAAAGCGGACATCATTGCCACGGTTCTGTTCGGCGACGCCGCGGCAGCGGATGTTCTGCCTGCAGGCAGCGGCGCGATCACTCTGGTCGCCGGACAAAAGCATATGCGGCCCGACACATCGGCCATAATGGGCTGGGATGTGGATAGCACCGGCCTTGGTGTCCTCTTCGAACGCTTGATCCCGGAATTTGTGCTACAGCACTTCCGAGGTGCCGTGACCACAATGCTGGAAGCCGCAGGTGAGCCTTTTGATAACATCACCCGATTTGTCTGCCATCCCGGCGGCGCGTTCTGAAGGCCGCAGGAAATATGTCAGCGCCGACGGTATTGTTTTTGATGAAAGACGTTCTGGCGCAGGGTCACGCCGGCCGAATGGCGCTTGCGGCACTTGGCCCAGGATTTACGGCATCTTGCATGCCCTTTACTGTAAAGGCATGACTATAACAGTTCCCACCGCGCTATTTCTCGGCTTTATCATTCTGCAACGCTTGGGCGAGCTGGTGATCGCAAAGCGCAACACCGCTGCCCTTATGGCACGCTGCGCGCATGAGGTGGGGGCGGGCCACTATCCAGTGATAGCGGCAATTCACAGCGCGAGGGTACTGGCGCTGGTGGTGTTTGGAAGGTCCCAGCCGGTGCATCTAGGCTGCCTTGCACTTTATGCGTTGCTACAAGTCTTTCGCATCTGGATACTTGGCACCCTCGATCGGCGTTGGACAACGCGCGTTATTGTTTTTGAAGGCGAAATACTGGTTGCGCGCGGCCCGTTTCGCTATTTCCGTCACCCCAACTACATACTTGTAGTGGCAGAGATCATCGTGGCGCCGATGGTTCTGGGGCTATGGTGCGTTGCTGTGGTTTGGACGGTGCTTAACGCGCTGATGCTTGGCCACCGCATCAGGGTCGAGGACAATGCCCTGCGCGGATGACCCGCTGCCCGAAATGCGCGCCACAGGGTCGCTTTCAGGCGTGCGCACACAGCCGCACACGGGCAGATACATGCCATGAGCTACGTTCTACATCACGCGCCTGACAACGCTTCATTGATCATCCGCCTTGCATTGGAGCATCGTGGCCTGCCGTACCGCAGCCAACTGGTGGACCGTGCCGTTCAGGGCCAGCGCACTCCGACCTATCTCGCGCTCAATCCCAACGGGCTGATACCTGTTCTGGAAACCCCGCAGGGGCCGTTGTTCGAGACGGGTGCGATCCTGCTATGGTTGGGCGATACCCACGGCGGGCTGGGCCCCGGCCCAACAGATCCCGCGCGCGGAAATTATCTGAAGTGGTTGTTCTTTACGGCGAACACCCTGCATCCGGCCCTGCGGATGATGTTCTATCCAGACACATACATCGGTGGTGAACCCGCCCATCAAAAGGCGCTCCGGACGGGTCTGCAAGGTCAGATCATGGCTGCATTGGGCCTGCTTGAAGAAACTGCAGCGGCGCGACCTGACTGGTTGGGGGCGAAAGCGCCAACAGGTCTGGATTTCTACATTGCAGCTTGTTTACGCTGGTGCTCTCTGTATCCGGTTGGTGCCGCGCGGGACTGGTTCAAGACTGATCGCCTGCCCGCGCTGATGCAGATGGCCAGCCATCTTGAGGCTCTGCCCTGCACCGCCGCACTACAATCTACCGAAGGTCTGGGGCCGACGCCCTTCACCTCTCCGACTTACGCCAACCCGCCTCATGGGAGTGCAACCTGATGTTCTTGTCTGTTTTCGATATGTTCAAAGTGGGGATTGGTCCGTCCTCCTCACATACCATGGGGCCGATGGTTGCCGCCGCGCGGTTCCTTGATCAGATGCGGGCGTCTCCGTTTCATTTTGGCGGATTACGGGCATCGCTGCACGGCAGTCTTGCGTTCACCGGCGTGGGGCACGCTACGGATCGCGCAACGATTCTTGGTCTGTCTGGCTTCACGCCCGAAAGCTACGATGCTGAAAAAGCCGAAGAGGTCCTGCAAGAGATCGCGAACACGCACATAATCAACGCGCCGGATCTGCCGCCGCTTAACTTCAACCCCAAACGGGATCTGGTGTTTGATTACGACGCCCCGCTGGACGGTCACGCAAACGGGATGATCCTGATGGCCACGGATGCGCAGGGCGATGTCACGATGCGGCAGGTCTATTATTCCATCGGCGGCGGCTTTGTCATGACGGCAGAAGAGCTTGCCGCAGGCAAAGACACCGACGAAGGCGCGCCTGTCCCCTACCCCTTCAAATCAGCCGCCGAAATGCTGGAGATGGCCAATGGGTCGGGTAAAACCATCGCCGCGATGAAGCGCGCCAATGAGGAATCGCGCGGCGGCGCCGACCATCTCCGCGCAGGTTCCAAACGCCTTTGGCAGGTGATGAACGATTGTATCAACCGCGGGTTAGAAACCGATGGCATCCTGCCCGGTGGCCTCAACGTCAAGCGCCGCGCCAAGGGCATCCATCAGGCACTGCTGGCAGAGCGCGGGCTGAACCAGTCCGCACCGCACACAATCAACGACTGGATGAGTGTGTACGCCATGGCCGTGAACGAGGAAAACGCCGCCGGTGGCCAAGTGGTGACAGCCCCGACCAACGGCGCCGCCGGCGTGATGCCTGCCACATTGCGCTACTACCTCGATCATGTGCCGGGGGCCTCCGAAAGTCATATCGAAGACTTCCTTCTGACCGCCGCAGCTATTGGCGGTTTGGTGAAATTCAACGCGTCGATCTCGGGTGCAGAAGCCGGCTGTCAGGCCGAGGTAGGTTCGGCAGCGGCCATGTCTGCGGCGGGATTGTGCGCGGTAATGGGCGGCACTCCTGAACAGGTGGAGAATGCCGCAGAAATCGCATTGGAGCATCATCTGGGCATGACATGTGACCCAGTGCGCGGCCTTGTTCAGGTTCCTTGCATTGAACGCAATGGTCTGGGCGCGATCAAGGCTGTCTCAGCCGCGTCGCTTGCTCTGCGCGGCGACGGCACCCATCTGGTACCTCTAGACGCTTGTATTGAAACCATGCGCCAAACCGGCGCCGACATGAGCGAAAAGTACAAAGAAACATCGTTGGGCGGTCTGGCCGTGAATATTCCTAATTGCTGACCCTTGGTCATCAGCGTTTTGCGGGAACAGGATGAGGTCTCAGGCGTTTCATTTGCAACTTGCACGCATTTGGCGTGCTGAAACTGTTTTAAGGATACCGACATGAAAATTCTGATGATCCTCACGTCACACGACAAACTTGGCGACACCGGTGAAAAGACCGGCTTCTGGCTCGAAGAGTTTGCGGCCCCCTATTACGTCCTCAAGGATGCGGGCGCAGAGATCACGTTGGCCTCGCCCAAAGGTGGCCAGCCGCCACTTGACCCTAAAAGCGATACGGAAGACGCGCAGACCGCAGCCACCGACCGATTTAAATCCGACGATGCAGCGCAAGCGGCCCTTGCTTCGACAGAAAAGCTGTCCGGCATCACCGCAGACGGGTATGACGCAGTGTTCTATCCCGGTGGTCATGGGCCGTTGTGGGATCTGGCCGAAGATGCAGACAGCATCCGCCTGATCGAAAGCTTCGCCGACAAGGACCTGCCAATCGGTGCCGTCTGCCACGCGCCTGCGATCTTCAAGCACACAAAAATTGGTGACAAGCCGCTCGTCGCCGGCAAACAGGTGACCGGCTTTACCAACAGTGAAGAAGAAGGCGTTGGCCTGACCGACGTGGTGCCTTTCCTTGTCGAGGACATGCTCAAGGCCAATGGTGGCGTCTACGTGAGCGGCGACGACTGGGCCAGCTTTGTCACATCCGACGGCAAACTGGTAACCGGGCAGAACCCCGCCTCTTCAGAAGAAGCGGCGAAAAAGCTTCTTGAATTCATCTAAACATAACCGTCGGGGTACTGACGTGCCCCGGCGTTTTCCCACTCGGCTCTTGTCATGGCGAAAGTCCCGCCGTAGCCCTATGGCATGAACACCGACAAGCCGACTTTGGGAATATTGCTGATGCTGGGATTTTGTATCCTCGCACCTTTGGGCGACTCTTTGGCCAAAGTGCTTGGTCCGGTAATCCCCTTGGGGCAACTGGTTCTTGTCCGCTTTGCCGCACAGGCAGTATTGCTGATCCCTTTGGTATTCTTGTCTGGAATGAAGTGGCGCATGCATCGCCGCGCTGTCAGGCTATCTGTGCTGCGGACCGTTCTGCATATCTTTGGTATCGGTGGCATGTTCACTGCCCTTCAATTCCTACCTCTTGCAGATGCTATAGCGATTGTTTTCGTGATGCCGTTCATCATGCTTTTGTTGGGCCGCTTTGTGCTGAACGAAGAGGTCGGCCCGCATAGGCTTGTTGCTTGCGGCGTCGGGTTTATCGGAACGCTTTTTGTCATTCAGCCGAATTTTCTGGCTGTAGGCTGGATCGCCCTGCTGCCGCTTGGCGTGGCTGTTATCTTTGCCTTCTTCATGCTCACCACCCGCCAGATTGCCCGAGAGGTGGACCCGATCGCGCTTCAGGCGCTAAGTGGCGTGATTGCTGTGGTGATCCTTTTGCCGATAATGGCATTTGGCATATCGATTGACTTCGCCCCGCTGCAAATCGTGCTGCCGGAAGGGACCGAATGGGGGCTGCTTGCTGCCATCGGTGTTTTAGGCACGCTGGCGCATTTGTTGATGACATGGTCCTTGCGCTTTGCGCCCAGCGCAACCTTGGCACCGATGCAGTATCTTGAAATCCCCGTTGCTGCTGCCGTGGGCTTCTGGATTTTCAAGGAATGGCCCGACGCACTCGCGGGTTTCGGTATCATGCTGACAGTAGCAGCAGGGGTTTTCATTGTCCTTCGCGAGCAGGCCAGCGCACGCCGCCTTGCACGAAATGTGCCACCAGTGGCCTGAGATACCGACGCGGCATAATCAGCAGCATACCAGGCGCGTCAAAGGACAGATCAATGCCCCCCATCGACCTGTTGGACGTGCCGATAAAGCGGGCCGGATCAAATACCAGATCGTCTATCGGCCATTCAAGTCCGCTGCTTTGCCCCGTGACCCGAAGCAGGGGAAACAATGAAACGGTCTCACCGATCTCCATCTCCAAGGATAACTTGGGCGGCGCAAGAAGGATCACTTCCGCACCGCACAAAAGAACGCAGGGGCGGTCAGCATGGACCAAAAGTGTATGAAACGCAGCCAGTTGGTGATCCATGCGCCCGCCGCAAAACCCTGCCCCGACGACCACAGGGGCGTCAACGTGACGAAGAGCCTTGTCGAAATCGGTAGATTGTTGTTCACTTATGCGATGCTGACGCGCATCGGGTACAAGGGCAAGTGCCTCTGGGGGGGCACTGTCCATATCTCCGATGACTGCATCCGGCAGGCTGCCTGCCAATTGCGCGGTAACCAATCCGCCATCCACAGCAACAAGTTTCGGCGCCAGGTTTAATGCCTCGGCAAGATCTTCTGCGCTAGCCTGCCCCCCACCTAGAAGTGTGATTGGATCGGAACTGTAAACAATGGCTTTTGACATAGGGCTTTCATGCCGGAATTGGAAACCGACCACAATAACGCCACACAATGATACCGTGGCTTGCACAGTTTGGAACCGCTTTGGTCTTGGACATCATGGTAAACATATCGGAACAAAGACGCAGAGGACGAGCATCCGATGATCAATAATAACAAGATTCTTACCGTATCCTATGGCACTTTCTCGTGCACACTTGAAGGATTCGATGATTCCTTTGGTACCATGAAGGCGATTGCAGAGTATTTTCGCGATCTTGCTTCGGATGACAGGTATTTCGGGGCAGAGCCACCACAACCTGACGCACAAATGTTGGCACGGATCGCCCAGCGAGAGATTTCGCGAAATGTTGAGGCCCGACAGGATGATGGGCGCATTGTTTTGTCAGCCAGAGAGACCGAACAGGCCGCGTCTGTTGTTGCTTCCGATGTCGTAGAAGACGTGGCCGCAGCGGTTGCCGACGCAACAGTCGCAAAAGCCAAGACCGATGAACCCCAGCTACCCGCTGTTGAAGCGCCATACACCGCTGCTGAAGATATGCAGGATGACGCGGTCGAAGAGTCTGACGATGACTATGCCGAAGAGCCCGAAGTATCGATCGAAGATGAAACGTCCATCAAGGTCACGGCCTCGGATGAATTGCCCGACGATGCGCCAACCGAAACAACCGTCCAAGTAGACGAACCCGACATCGTGCCAAGCCTGCCAGACGCAGATGTCGAAGCTTTCTTTGCCGATCGCGAAGAAAAACCGGCTGAGATTGAAGACGCAGACGAAGCAGTAGACGAACCGACACAAGAACGCGCCCGCGCTGACAGCATCGCAGACAAACTCAAGCGGATCCGCGCTGTCGTATCCCAGCAAACCGATGCACAAGCCGCGCCGGATTATTCAGAAGACCAGCACGCCGATGCCGGTTCTATCGAAGCGACAGCCGTCGAAATGCCATCGGCCGAAGCTTTTGCAGAAGATGAAGACACCGCAGATGTCACTAATGATGTGCTGACAAACACGCTCCGCGATCTCGAAGATGCATTGGACGCTGACGACGAGATGGACACCGCGCAAGAGCTTGATAAAGACGCGTACCCAGACGAAGCAGAGGACGAAGACGAAGACATCACCGCTATTCTGAACCGTTTGGACGATGAAGCAGATTCAGCTGATCTGGCCGCTGACGAAGCTGAGTTCGACACCGATTCCTTTGATGACGCGGATGAAATGGGCGGCAACATCCTTGCCGCTATGGATACCGTAGAAGCCATCGATGATGCAGAAGACGATAATTTCTTCGATGTCGAAGAAACTGCTCCGAAGGCTGAGGAGCCCAAGCCGGCCGCCCCACGCACACGCGTGCTGAAAGTAAAGCGCGCTACGCTTGAGGCCGCTATCCGGGCAGGCAAACTGGAAGAATACGACGATGAGGAAGATAATGAAGCGCAGGATCAGGCCGCTGTTTCTCCGCTGCGCAAAGCGCCTCTTGCCGACAGTTCATCGCTAAGTGATGAGGCCGAAGAGGATCTGGCGCGCGAGCTGGCAGAGCTTGAAGCGGATATGGCTGCAGAGCAGGATCAGGACCTCGGCTCTGAATATGAAGCGGTCGAGTTCGACACTGTTGAAGAAGCTCTTGAAGAACTGGCCGAAGAAGAGTCGCCAGAAGACGAAGACGCATCCGCAGCGCGCGCCGAAATTCGCACAAACGCCGATGCTGACCTCTCCCGCCTGATGGAAGAGACCAAACTGCAGATGGAAGAACCCGAAAGTGCCACGCGCCGCGATGCATTTTCCCATCTTCGCGCTGCTGTTGCCGCGAAAAAAGCGGATGAGGCTGTTGGCGGATCATTGGATGATGAAGAAACTGATGAAGCCTACCGCGACGATCTGGCCAGCGTTGTCCGCCCGCGCCGTCCCGTTAGCGGAGAACGTGGCCGGACAGAACGTCCGTCAGAGCAGCGCCCAGCACCGCTGAAACTGGTTGCCGAACAACGCATTGACGTCTCGGAGCCAAGCAAGGTTGTGCCGGTCAGACCGCGCCGTGTTGCAGCAGTTGCACCGCAACCCGCGCCCGTCGCAAAAGACATAGACGCTGCAAGCTTTACAGATTTTGCAAGTGAGATGGGTGCCGAATCGCTGCCTGACCTTCTCGAAGCGGCAGCTGCATATTTGTCGTTTGTTGAAGGCCACGAACAATTCTCTCGCCCGCAGCTGATGACTAAAGTGCGTCAGGTCGAACAAGAAAACTTCACCCGTGAAGATAGCCTGCGTTCGTTCGGCAAGCTGCTGCGCGAAGGCAAGATCGAAAAGCTCAAAGGCGGTCGGTTTCAGGCGTCCGAACAGATCGGGTTCAAGCCGGATGCGCGCGCAGTAGGCTGATCCTATCCAGACCAGACAAATCATATAGGCGGGCCAATCAGCCCGCCTTTTTCCTTTTTTGAGGCACACTAGTCAGTCCAAGGTTAAGGCATTCCACGGCAGTTTTCCCCGCTGACTATTCAAATCAGCGTGAGCGCAATTGACCCGCGTTTCATTTTCGCTCATTTCCGCTGCGTATGCGTGTCTTTAGAACCCTCATGATTGTCGTGCTTCTTTTCAGCATTCTGCCCTGGGGGGCCTACACTGCGGCGTGGTCTGCCTCGACGCGTGTGGAAATGGGCGAAACAATTGCGGTAACCACTCTGGCAGAAGTATCCGGCCAAAAAGTGACAAGCGATCAGACCGCACAATCAGCAGTGAAACGGTGCCGCATCGCCACATTGCCCGGTACGCGGTGCAGCACGGACCACGCCGTACTTCCCACGCAACCGGAGCCGAATTTTGAAGCCTCCCGTGGCTTGATGATCGCGCAAAAGGCCGCGGCGTGGCGCGATCTATCACCAGCTCCGCCAAGGTCACCTCCCCGCTCTTTCTAATCGGCAAACCGGCGCAAAGCGCCATCCCCGAACTGAAAGAATGGAGTGTCTCATGTTGAGCAGACGTAACTTTATCGCCATGGGCGGTATGGCAGGCCTTGTGGCTTGTGGTCAAAAACTACCCGACGAACCCAGCCGCGCCGCACTTGCCCAGCCAGCGCCTAACTTCCCGCCTTTGCCTGATTTCTACCAGGCCATCACAGATGAAAAATTCCCGATACCAGCCATCGAAGAGGGCAGCCTGTCGCCCGAGTATTGGCGACAGAAGGTCACCAACCCCTGGCCTGACCGGACGCATGGCAGCATTGTCATCGATCCTGATGCCGCCCTTCTTTATTTTGTCGAAACACCCGACAGCGCGACTCGCTACGGTGTGAGCGTCGGTGCAGCGGGCTTTGACTGGAATGGCACAGCCCGGCTTCAGTTCTGGCGCAGCTGGCCGCGCTGGAACGTACCGGACACTATGGTGGCACGTCGCCCCGAGCTTGCGCCCTACTCTGTTGCGAATGGCGGCATGGATGCAGGACCGGAAAATCCATTAGGCGCGCGCGCGCTGTATCTGTTTCAGAACGGCAAAGATACTCTTTACCGTGTCCATGGTGATGCTTCTTCGCGCGAGTTGGGTAAGCCAGTGTCTTCGGGGTGTATCAGGATGTTGAATCAGGATGTCATCCACCTGAACGACCGGGCTGTTCACGGCGCAGATGTGACGGTTCTTCCCTCGATCAAACCATCCAAACTCACACAGCTATATTAATGCAATCCAGACATTGCCCCGCAACTGAAAAGGCGGAGCTGACAGCCCGCCTTTTCAAAACACTAAGAATGTCGTTGTCTCAGGCAAATGGGTCTTGCGGCCCGTCGGGATCAGCCTGCCCAACGCCCTTGAACACTGCCTTAAGAGGAAAGGCCCAGATGACGCCTGACCCGACATAGATAAGCAGCTCCACCCAGAACGGGGGACGGTCAAACAGCGAAATCACCCAGATCATTGCAACGATATAAACAGGTAATCCGATCAGCAGCACAAACAGCGACCAGCGGCGGCGGGCTTTATAGCTCAGAGCCATGAGATTTCCTCGGGTTTAGGGCAGAACAAACCATCAATTGGTCCGCCCTGCCCCAATTTCAATTGCGACACTCAGTCCGCAAAGGGATCGGTCACCAAAATCGTGTCCTCACGCTCTGGCGACGTAGACAGCAACGCAACCGGACATTCGATCAGCTCTTCTACACGGCGGACATATTTGATCGCTTCTGCAGGCAGATCTGCCCAGCTACGCGCACCCTCGATGGATTGGGACCAGCCCGGCATTTCTTCGTAGATTGGCGTGCAACGCGCCTGCTGATCAGCGGCGGTTGGAAGATAATCCAGCCGCTTGCCGTCCAGTTCATAGGCGACGCAGATTTTGAGGGTCTCAAAACCGTCAAGCACATCCAGTTTGGTGAAAGAGATGCCGTTCACGCCGGATGTCGCGCATGTCTGGCGCACAAGCACAGCGTCAAACCAGCCGCAGCGGCGTTTGCGGCCTGTAACTGTACCGAACTCATGGCCGCGCTCGCCCAAACGCTGACCATCCGCATCATTCAGCTCGGCCGGAAACGGGCCTTCGCCAACGCGGGTGGTGTAGGCTTTGACAATGCCCAGCACGAAATCGATCGATCCGGGCCCGATTCCCGTGCCTGTTGCCGCCTGTCCCGCGATCACGTTGGATGATGTCACGAAAGGGTACGTGCCGAAATCGATGTCCAACAACGCGCCTTGGGCGCCTTCGAACAGGATGCGTTTACCGGCGCGGCGTTTTTCATTGAGGATTTTCCAGACCGGCGCTGCGTATTCCAGAACGGTGGGCGCGATGGCGCGCAGATCGGCCAGCAGGCGCTCGCGGTCAACAGGTTCCAGACCAAGGCCGCGGCGCAGGGCATCATGGTGCACCAGAGCGCGGTCCACCCGCAGTTCCAACGTGGCGTCATCCGCCAGATCGGCCACGCGCACCGAACGACGGCCGACTTTATCCTCATAGGCAGGGCCAATGCCGCGGCCCGTGGTGCCAATCTTGGCCACCGAAGTCTGTTCTTCGCGGGCGCGATCCAGTTCACCGTGGATAGGCAGGATCAGCGGCGTGTTTTCAGCAATCATCAGCGTTTCGGGCGTGATGGTCACGCCTTGGCCGCGCAACTGGGCAATCTCTTTTTCCAAGTGCCACGGGTCCAGCACCACACCATTGCCGATCACCGACAGCTTGCCGCCGCGCACGATGCCTGATGGCAGCAGGCTCAGCTTATATACCTCACCGTCGATGACCAGCGTGTGGCCTGCGTTATGACCGCCCTGGAAGCGCGCGATTACATCGGCGCGTTCGGACAACCAGTCCACGATCTTGCCTTTACCTTCGTCACCCCACTGGGCGCCTACGACAACAACATTGGCCATGATATTCCTCTCAAAGCAGCGGTAGACCTGTCATTTGTGCGGTCAAACCCGCGCCCGTATAGCGGGGCACGCGCGTGCATGAAACCGCAAACTGAAGCTCGGGCATAGACTTTTGCGCCCGCGCCTTCGATATTGCGGTGAAACGGTACAAAGGACGACCCGAAATGGGCTTTATAGTGCGCTGGGTTTGCGCCTTTCTTCTGCTTGCGCTGACATTCAACCCGACCGAGTACAACTATGTTCAGTGGGCACGCAGTTATGGCGGAATGAACATCTCTATTGCGGTTTTGGCAGGGTTGGTGCTGCTGATTGGCTACATTATTTATTTGCGCGCCACCCTTCGCAGCATAGGCGGATTCGGCATGGTTCTTGTTCTTGCCGTGGTTGGCGCAGGTCTTTGGGTGCTTTACGATCTGGGCGTGCTTCGCTTGAATGACCCCAGCATGAATGTCTGGCTCGGGCTCGGGGCGCTCAGCTTTGTGCTCGCGATTGGTCTCAGCTGGAGCATCGTGCGCCGGGGCCTCTCAGGTCAGGCCGACGTGGATGACGTGGATGTCTGAATGCGGGACGGTGGGCGGGTCGGCTTGAGCCATCAGGGCTCAACAGCGCCGTCAATCGTCACAGGTGCACCGTGGGGCGTTGTCAAATAGGCCCGCTCCCACGCTGCGCGTACGTCTTCAATAGCATCAGGATCGGCAAGCGCGATATCTTCAAGAAACGCCTCCAGCGTTACCAACCACGCCGTGAAATAGTCATTCCCGCCATTCAGATCGCGCGACAATCCATGTTCGGCCAGCGTCGCACCAAACCGCGTGGCCCAGTCAGGCCAGTCGAATGTTCCTGTCTCGTTCAGATGTACCGTGAGCGCAAATAGCTGCGCGTGCCAAGGTGCCTCGAACACAGGCTCGGGCGCGCTGCTCATGCGGGCGCCAGATAGCTTTGCCACAGGTCCAGCACCACTTCATCGCGCGGATGCTCAGGGTGCTGCCACAACTCGGCTGCGGGAAAAACCACGGCGTACAGTGGCTCGGGCGCCTCTCCCAATCCGTGCGCATTGCTGTCTGGCAAAACATGCGTGCCGTGATACATCAGGACGCGCCCCCGTGCGCCCGCAGCATACGAAGGTAGTCGCGTATGCCCCCCGTTCACCAAGATATTCTCAGCGATCCGGCGCGTGATTACCGAGTCCCCGACCGCGAAATTCGGCGGAACAGCGCTGTCGCGGTCGGCAGGCCCGCCGCGCGCCAACACGCCAGCCACCTGATCCGCTGTGAGCTTTTTTACGGCCAGATCACTGATTTCCCCGTCAGTTTTTCCAGCAAGATCGTCAGGTGTCAGCACACCGGTATCCACCAACAAGGCGGCCAGACCACCCATCCATTTCTCATAATAACTGAAGGCAGTATAATCCTTTGGAGCAAGGCATTCCCGCGCGTGACGTGACACATCAATATTCCATTTGCCAAGCGATCCCGCAGCCAGCGTCAATGCCAGCGCGCGCGGATGCCAGTCAGCGTGGAAAATAACGTCTTCCGCTTCGGGAATCACGGCGCCATCACCGAACCGCCCGCCCATATCATGAACGCGGCTCATGACGGAGGGCCCGCCACTGCAGTTCCGATCATGCTGTCACGCGACACAAGGTCCATCAACGCCTCTTCGCTCCAGCCGTCAGTGCCATCCGGTCTCATCGGTACAACAAGATAGCGCACCTCTGCCGTCGAATCCCACACACGCACTGCGGTGTCTTCTGGCAGACTCAGGCCGAAATCAGCCAAAACGCGGCGCGGCTCACGCACCACACGGGCGCGGTAGGCGTCTGATTTATACCAGCCCGGCGGGATACCAAGCAATGGCCAAGGGTAGCAGCTACACAGGGTGCAAACGACAAGGTTATGTGTGTCCGGTGTGTTTTCGACCACCACCATATGCTCCCCCTGACGGCCAAAGTACCCCAGATCAGATAGGGCAGCCGTCGCATCATCGCGCAGGGATTGGGCAAAATCAGGCTCGCGCCAAGCCTTTGCAACCACATGTGCACCGTTACGCGGGCCAATTTTGTTTTCATAGGTATCTATGATCTCATCAAGCGCGGCAGGGTCCACCAACCCCTTCCGTGTAAGGATCGTCTCCAGCGCCTTTACGCGCAAGGCGGGTTCAGGCGGCAAGAGGGCGTGCGGGTGATCGTGATCAGGGATATCATGGGGCATAAACAGCAGATTGCCCCGCAACAATCGGCTTGTCTATGGCCTTGCGTGCACTTCCCCGTGCATCCTCCCTTGCCCCCATAGCCAAACTTGCCTAGATACCCCCAAACCGACCCAGAAAAGAGCAGTCTGCATCCCATGGAAAATGTCGTCCTGATCATCCACCTTATCCTTGCGCTTGGCCTGATCGGCGTAGTGCTGCTGCAACGCTCTGAGGGCGGCGGCCTTGGCATTGGTGGGGGCGGGAGCAACTCCGGTCGTCCAGCGGCCACCCCGATGAGCAAGCTGACATGGCTTCTTGGTGCTGCTTTCGTGGTCACATCGATCTCGCTGACCATCCTTTCGGCGCAAAAGTCGGCAGGTGTTTCCGTATTGGACCGTCTGACGGCATCGCCACCGGCGCTGAACCAGAACGATACCCCGACCGCACCGGATCTGGATAACCTGCTGCCACCGACCGAAGGTGACAATGCGCCGCTGGTTCCAACCGTCGACTAATCGGCCAAACTCAATACCTTGAGGCAATGCGACATTGCGCAACATCATGTTGCGGCCATCGCCTTGCCTTGCCCATCCGAATCCTGTTAGACTGAACTCCCGTGATGGTGCGCTTTTTGCACCGCTTTTGGGTGCCTTTCCGACAGGCCCATCAGACGCAAATCAGACGCAAGACGCGCACGGGAGAGACTTCACATGGCACGCTATATTTTCATCACCGGCGGTGTTGTATCCTCGCTTGGCAAGGGGCTCGCCTCTGCCGCTCTTGGTGCTTTGTTGCAGGCACGCGGATTCTCGGTCCGGCTGCGCAAACTAGACCCTTACCTTAACGTCGACCCCGGCACGATGAGCCCCTTCGAACATGGTGAGGTTTTTGTGACGGATGACGGCGCAGAGACAGATTTGGATTTGGGGCACTACGAGCGCTTCACCGGCGTGTCGGCGCGCAAAACCGATTCCATCTCATCCGGTCGCGTCTATTCGACTGTGCTGGAGAAAGAGCGCCGCGGTGATTATCTGGGCAAAACCATTCAAGTCATTCCGCATGTCACCAACGAGATCAAAGATTTTCTGCATGTAGGGGACGACGAGGTCGATTTCATGCTGTGTGAAATCGGCGGCACCGTTGGCGACATAGAAGGCCTGCCTTTCTTTGAAGCCATCCGCCAATTCGCTCACGACAAGCCGCGCGGCCAGTGTATCTTTATGCACCTGACACTGCTGCCTTACCTTGCCGCTTCGGGCGAGCTGAAAACAAAACCCACACAACACTCGGTCAAAGAGCTGCAAAGCATCGGCATCGCGCCGGATATCCTTGTCTGCCGGTCCGAACATCCAATTCCCGAAAAAGAACGTGAGAAGATCGCGCTGTTCTGCAATGTGCGCAAAGATGCCGTTGTTGCGGCCTATGATCTGAAATCAATCTATGAGGCGCCACTGGCTTATCACGCCCAAGGGCTTGATCAGGCGGTTCTCGATGCCTTCGACATCTCCCCTGCCCCACGCCCCGATCTTTCTGTCTGGCATGATGTTTACGATCGCATCCACAATCCTGAAGGCGAAGTGAAAGTCGCGATTGTCGGGAAATACACGCAGCTGGAAGACGCCTACAAATCCATCGCCGAGGCATTGACCCATGGCGGCATGGCGAACCGTGTGCGCGTCAAGATTGAGTGGGTGGATGCAGAGCTGTTTGAAAAATCAGACGATGCTGCGTCGCATCTTGCCGGTTTCCACGCGATCCTTGTGCCCGGCGGCTTTGGCGAACGCGGGACCGAAGGCAAAATCAAAGCAGCCCAATATGCGC
>Ga0209345_10002983_pt1 | contig 17877 bp, 15 predicted proteins | sample Cruoilmetagenom7_FD_187294 | JGI IMG/M metagenome (GOLD analysis project Ga0209345, IMG submission 187294) | Oil polluted marine microbial communities from Coal Oil Point, Santa Barbara, California, USA - Sample 7 (SPAdes) (version 2) | ecosystem: Environmental > Aquatic > Marine > Oil seeps ...
TTCCATCAGCGAGCCGAACAGGCCGACAATGCGGGACCGGTCGGCAAGCCCGAGCATGGAGCGAACGGCCTCGGCATCGACCGCGCCGCCGCCATGGGCAATCGCCTGGTCGAGCAGCGACAAGCCATCGCGCACCGAGCCTTCTGCGGCCCGGGCGATCATGGCCAGCGATTCGTCGTCGATCGAAATGCCTTCCTGGCCGGCGACGTTCCTGAAATGCGCCACAAGCAGGCCCGAATCGATGCGGCGCAGGTCAAAGCGCTGACAGCGCGACAGCACGGTGATCGGCACCTTGCGGATTTCGGTGGTGGCGAAGATGAACTTCACATGGGCCGGCGGCTCTTCCAGCGTCTTGAGCAGGCCGTTGAAGGCCTGGGTGGAAAGCATGTGAACTTCGTCGATGATGTAGACCTTGTAGCGCGCCGACACCGGGCGGTAGCGCACCTGCTCGATGATCTCGCGGATATCATCGATACCGGTATGCGACGCCGCATCCATCTCGATGACATCGACATGCCGGCCTTCCATGATCGCCTGGCAATGTTCGCCCGGCATGGTCAGGTCAATCGTCGGCTTGTCGATCTCGGCGGTCTGGTAGTTGAGCGCGCGCGCCAGAATGCGGGCCGTGGTGGTCTTGCCGACACCGCGCACGCCGGTCAGCATCCAGGCCTGGGCGATGCGGCCTGAAGAAAACGCGTTGGTCAGCGTGCGGACCATCGGCTCCTGGCCGATCAGGTCGGTGAAATCCTTCGGACGGTACTTGCGCGCCAGAACCCGGTACGGCACCTGGCTCTCGGCATCCGCGCCTGCGGAAACTGTGGTCGTGCCGGTTGTTTCGTCCATGATCCTCGTGCCGCCCTCACGCTGGCCCGATGGCCATTCAAATGGAATGTTTGCACCCCGGTCGAATCCCGTCAATGACAATCCAGCCAATGATGGGGCCTGCTGCTGACAGCGAAAGCTTGCAGCAGCTCTGCGCGCTCGCTCAGCGCACAACGCAGAACAGCGCGGGCGAAAGGGTGGGAGGCTGGCACGGTGACCCGTGCCGGGCTCGTTAGGGCTGCTTCCTTCCGGACCTGACCCGGTTGGCGAGTGGCTCGTCCACCACCAACCTCCCGAGGGCACATATCGTCAATCGGACGGGCAAAAGCAAGCCAGAGCCAAAAAAAACTGCTAGACTTGTGCTGCAACCATGCCCGACGGTGTTCCCATGTCTGATTTTGTTCTCGATCCGCGTCTCGACCGCGACACCACCCTGCTGATGAAGTTGGGACTGTGCCAGCTCAGGCTGATGGAGGATGCCCGCTGGCCCTGGGTGCTGCTGGTGCCCCAGCGCAGCGGCATTTCCGAGATCTTCGACATGACCCCGCTCGACCAGACCATGCTGACCTTCGAGACGGCGATTGCCGCCAAGGCGGTCAAGGAGGCATCGCAATGCCTCAAGATCAACGTCGGCGCCCTTGGCAATCAGGTTCGCCAATTCCATCTTCACATCATAGCCCGCAACGAGGGCGACCCGGCGTGGCCCGGACCGGTCTGGGGACATGGCAAAGCCACGCCCTGGACCGCAAGCGCCCGCTCGGTATTTATTGAAAGACTTCTCGAGGCCCTCTGATACATGACATTTTCCCTGTTTGACCATGATGCACCGCATGGCGAAGCCAGCCGGCTTGTCGCCTTTGCGGGCAACCGGCTTGACCGCCGTTCCGAACATCGCACAGAGACCGAGCTGGGCGATGCTCTCAAGGATCCGGCAACGCGGTATTTCGCCATCACCAAGGGCCGGCTGGCGATGCGGGTCGACGGAGACACGCCCGATGGCTTGCTCACGGCCGCAGACCTTGCCTCAATGCAGCCGCACAATGACAACGCCGTGCTGATCGGCTGGGACGAGGCCAATGCGGCCCGCATCGCCATGCCGGTGGGAATCGAACCCGATGACCTGCCCGAGCCGTTCAAGGCGATTGATACACGCTCGGTCTACCGTCAGGCGTTGCTGGACGAGGAAACGCTCGGCGCCTATGCGCAGGGCACCAGTCTCGTGTCCTGGGCGCTGGCCAACCGGTTCTGCGGCGTCTGCGGCAAGCCGATGGTGCCCGAAGCGGGCGGCTACCGGCGCAAGTGCAACGGCTGCGGCCACACCGCGTTTCCGCGCACCGACCCCGTTGCCATCATGCTGACCGTTGACGAGGCCCGCGACCGCTGCCTGCTCGGACGCAGCCCGCATTTTCCGCCCGGCATGTATTCCTGCCTGGCCGGCTTCATTGAACCGGGTGAAACCATGGAGGATGCGGTCCGGCGCGAGACGATGGAGGAATCCGGCATCAAGGTCGGACGCGTGCGCTATCACGCAAGCCAGCCATGGCCGATGCCGCACACCCTGATGATCGGAGTCTATGCGGAAGCGCAGAGCCTGGAAATAACCCGCGATACGAACGAACTGGAAGATTGCCGATGGTTTGACCGGGCCGAGACCGAGGCGATGCTGGCCTCGACGCTTGGCGAGGCGGACGCCTCGGCACCGCCGCCCGGCGCTATCGCGCACCGGCTGATGCGCGACTGGCTGGACTGGGGCCGATGATGGGGTTTCAGCCCTCGGCTTCGTCGGCGTGTGAGCCGTTCTGCGCCAGACGGAAGGGATGGGCCGGATAGACTCCCAGGATCCGCAATTCCTTGGAGAAGAAATTCAGTTCATCCATGGCGCGCGCCACCGGCGCTTCGTCCGGATGGCCCTGGATATCGGCGTAAAACTGGGTGGCGAAGAACTTGCCGCCGATCTGGTAGCTTTCGAGCTTCGTCATGTTGACGCCGTTGGTGGCAAAACCGCCCATCGCCTTGTAGAGGGCGGCGGGAATGTTGCGCACCCGGAAGACAAACGTTGTGACGACCACTTCATCGGCCACGGGGCGGGGCGGAACCTTGGCCTCGCGCGACAGCACGACAAAGCGGGTGACGTTGGTTTCCGTGTCCTCGACGTTTTCCTCGAGGATATTGAGACCATAAAGTTCGGCGGCGAGGCGCGGCGCCAGCGCTGCCATGGTGCGGTCATTGCTCTCGGAGACGAGCCGGGCGGCACCCGCCGTGTCACCGGCAACAACGGCTTTCCAGCCATTGGCGCGCACGACCTTGCGGCACTGGCCAACCGCATGGACATGGCTGTGCACGGTGCGGATTTCGGAACGGTCAACGCCGGGCAGCGCCATCAACTGGAAATGGATCGGCATGAAGTACTCGCCGACGATGTGCAATTGCGATTCGGGCAGCAGGTAATGAATATCGGCGACCCGGCCGGCAATGGTGTTTTCGATCGGGATCATGGCCAGGTCCGCGTCGCCCTGGGTGAGCGCATTGAATGCGTCCTCGAAGGTGGCGCAGGGCAAGGGATCCATGCCGGGAAACATGTCACGGCAGGCCATGTCGGAGTTTGCGCCAAACTCGCCCTGAAAGGCGATGCGGTTGGTGGAAGCGGTCATCAGGTCTGTCCGTTTTGAGAAATACGCGCCTATTCCGGCGCCAGGATTTGGCGGGCGCGGGCAAGATCGGCCGGAGTATCGACACCCAGGGGCACGGAGTCAACGATCGCCACATCGATGCGCATGCCATCCTCAAGCGCCCGCAACTGCTCGAGCGATTCGCGCTTTTCCAGCGTTGACGGCTTGAGCGACACGAAGCGCTGCAATGCCGATCGGCGCCAGGCGTACAACCCGATGTGATGGTACAGCGGGCCTTCGCCATAGGGAGCCGTGGCACGGGTGAAATAGAGCGCGCGCAGAAGTCCCTCGCCGATCGGCGTGCCGATCACCTTGACGATGTTCGGATTGGTTTTCTCCGCCTCATCGGAAATCTCGACGGCCAGCGTGGCCAGGTCGGCCGGGGATCCGGCCAGCGGCAGGGCGGACCTGCGAATGGATTCGGGCTCGATGGCGGGAATGTCACCCTGAACATTGAGAATGATCCCGGCCTTCCCCTCGGGGTCCATGATCGTGGCTGCCTCGAACACACGGTCGGAGCCGGACTGATGATCATCGCGGGTCATCACCGCCTCAAATCCCGCGGCCTCCACCGCCTCGGCGATTTCGCGCGAATCAGTTGCGACTGCGACGCGACCGATGTCGGCCAGTGCTGCCTGGCGCGCCACACGGACCACCATCGGCTCTCCGCCGATGTCCGCAAGCGGCTTGTTGGGCAGCCGGGCTGACGCCATTCTGGCCGGAATAATAAGGAGCGTATGCTCTGAACCTGTTGCCATGGCGCGTTCATTCCCTCATTTTGCAGCGCGAGTGTCAAAAAGTCTCACTGCCGCGGTTACAAACGGTGTTGCAACGAACTTGCAAAAGACATAGGTTCCGCGCGATTTCAAGACTGGTTCGGATATTGCAGGAAACTGGGCGGGAAGCCGAACCGAAACGGAGCGACGGAACATGAACTCCTCATATTTCAACTCGGCGGCGGGCGCCTTTCTCGGTATCCTGTTCGTCCTGATGACACTTTCGATTGTTTCGGAAGGTATCTATGAAGCACCAGAGCCTGCCACCGAAGGCTTTCTGATCGAGGTCGCAGAGGGTGGCGGCGAGGCTTCGGCACCTGCCGAAGAAGCAGCACCCGAGTTGATTGCGCCGCTGCTTGCCAGCGCCGATCCGGCCAAGGGTGAAGCAGTGTTCAAGAAGTGCGCTGCCTGCCACAGCAATGATGCGGCAAGCGCCAACAAGGTCGGCCCCGGCCTGTGGAACATTGTCAACCGGCCGGTCGCCGCTCATGAAGGCTTCAAGTATTCAGCCGCGATGACCGAATTCGCCGAAGGCGGTTCCGTTGTCTGGGACTACGAGCACCTGAGCAACTTCCTGGCCGCGCCGAAGAAATACATCAAGGGCACCGCGATGGGTTTTGCCGGACTGAAGAAGATCGAGGATCGGGCCAACCTGATCGCCTATCTTCGTACCATTGCCGATTCGCCTGCGCCTTTGCCAGCCGAGTAAGACACGCATTCAAAAGCTGCAAAGCCGGGCCCTGTGCCCGGCTTTTTTTATGATTTGATACCCTTTTTCGGATCACCCGCTGCAAGCGCCGCAGAACTGGCCTATTCTTGATGCAATGAAAAAGGCTACCGGAGACCCTGCCCTCATGACCATCCGCATTGCCCCGTCCCTGTTGATCCCGTGCATCCTGGCCCCCGTGCTGGCGTTTTCCGGACTGATTCTGTCTCCGGGAGTTGCCGGGGCGGAAGAGCCGGCCTGGCAGCACGCCACGGCGATGATCGGCGAGCCGAAATATCCTGAAGGATTTGCCCGTTTTGACTACGTGAACCCGGATGCCCCCAAGGGCGGCACGCTCAAGCTTGCGGAAGAAGGCACGTTCGACAGCTTCAACCCGGTGCTGGCCAAAGGCGAACTGGCGGCGGGCCTCAACCTGGTTTTCGACACGCTGATGAAATCCTCGGAGGACGAGGTTTCCTCCTCCTATGGGCTGCTCGCGGAGGGCATTTCCTTTCCCGACGACATTTCCAAGGTCACGTTCCGGCTGCGCGCGGACGCCAGGTGGGCGGATGGCGAACCGGTCACCGCGGAAGACGTGGTTTTCAGCTTCGACAAGGCCAAGGAACTCAACCCGCTGCAGGCGAATTACTACGCCCATGTCGTCTCCGCCGAGAAAACGGCAGAGCGGGAAGTCACCTTCCTGTTCGACGAGGACAACAACCGCGAACTGCCGCAGATTCTCGGCCAGATCCTGGTGCTTCCCAAGCACTGGTGGGGGGGAACGGACAAGGACGGCAACGCCCGCGACATCAGCCGCACCACGCTTGAACCGGTGATGGGATCAGGGCCCTACCGGATCGCGTCGTTCAAACCCGGATCGACGATCCGCTACGAGTTGCGCGAGGACTATTGGGGCAAGGATCTCAACGTCAATGTCGGGCAGCACAATTTCGGCGCGATCGAATATGTCTACTTCACCGATGCCAATGTCGAGTTCGAGGCTTTCCGGGCCGGCACCGTCGACTTCCGGCAGGAAAATTCGGCCAGCAAGTGGGCGACTGCCTATGATTTCCCCGCGGTCCAAAACGGAGACATCAAGCGCGAGAAGATCAAGAACCCGCTGCGCGCCGTCGGCATCATGCAGGCAATGGTGCCCAACATGCGCCGGGAAAAATTCCAGGATGTGCGGGTTCGCAGGGCGCTGAACTTTGCCTTCGATTTCGAAGACCTGAACCACAACCTGGCCTTTGATGCGCTGGCGCGGGTCGACAGCTATTTCTGGGGCACAGAGCTGGCGTCCTCCGGCTTGCCGGAAGGCCGCGAGAAGGAAATCCTCGAAGGCCTGAAGGGCAAGATTCCCGACGAGGTCTTCACCACGCCCTACACCAATCCGGTGGGTGGCGATCCGCAGAAGGCGCGCGCGAACCTGCGCCAGGCGCTGACGCTTTTCCAGGACGCCGGCTACGAGCTGAAATCAGGCCGTCTCGTCAACGCCACGACAGGCGAACCATTCGAGATCGAAATCCTGCTGTCGAGCCCCTCGCTTGAGCGGTCAGTCTTGCCTTATGTCGCCAGCCTGAAGAAAATCGGCATCGATGCCCGCATCCGCACGGTCGACGCATCGCAATACACCAACCGGGTGAGAAGCTTCGATTACGACATGATCTGGAACGTCTGGGGGCAATCGCTCAATCCGGGCAACGAGCAGGCAGGCTACTGGGGATCGGTTTCAAAGGATCGCGAAGGTTCAAGAAATTATGCCGGCATCTCCGATCCCGCGGTCGACGAGCTGATCCGGATGGTGATTTTCGCGCAAACCCGCGAGGAAAAGACCGCGGCCGTCAAGGCGCTCGACCGGGTGCTGCTTGCCAACCACTACGTGGTGCCGCTGTTTTACAGCGACGCGGTCAAGGTGGCCTACTCCAAGTCACTGGCTCATCCGGAGGAGCTTCCCTATTACGGGCTCGGATTCCCGGAAGTGTGGTGGATGAGTGACGCAAACTGAGACGCTTTCGGCCTTGCACCCTTTCCGACATTCGATTCTGTATGAGGACGAGACGAATCAGCCCGACATCACGGTGATCGGCTTCCGGGACGGACAATTGACCAGACCATCATTTACCAGGCGCATCAATCGCGCCGAGACAAACGGGAAAGCCGCCTGATGGGCGCCTATATTCTCAGGCGTCTGCTTTTGATGATCCCGACCATTGTCGGCATCATGGCGATCTCGTTCGCGGTGATCCAGTTCGCGCCCGGCGGACCGGTCGAGCAGGTGATTGCGCAGCTGACCGGCGAAGGTGATTCCGCCATCGACCGGATTGCCGGTGGCGGGGACACGATCGGCAGCGCACCGCAGGATTTCGGCGATTCCGCTTCGTCGCAATATCGCGGTGCGCAGGGGCTGGATCCGGAATTCATTGCCAAGCTGGAAGCGCAATTCGGGTTCGACAAGCCGCCGCTCGAGCGCTTCGGGCTGATGATGTGGAACTATATCCGCTTCGATTTCGGCGAAAGCTATTTCCGCAGCATCGACGTGATCGACCTGATCAAGGAAAAGATGCCGGTGTCGATCTCGCTCGGCGTCTGGATCCTGCTGTTGTCCTACATCATCTCGATTCCGCTGGGGATCAAGAAGGCGGTCTCCGACGGTTCGCGCTTCGATGTGTGGACCTCCGGCCTGATCATCATCGCCTATGCGGTGCCGGGCTTTCTGGTCGGCATCCTGCTGATCGTGATGTTTGCTGGCGGATCGTTTTTCGACTGGTTCCCGCTGCGCGGGCTGACATCGGACAATTTCGACGAGCTGAGCCTGTTCGGCAAGATCGTCGACTATTTCTGGCATCTGACGCTGCCGCTGATCGCGCTGTCGCTGGCGGCTTTCGCGACCACGACGCTGCTGACCAAGAACTCGTTCATCGACGAGATCCGCAAGCAATATGTAACCACGGCGCGGGCCAAGGGATTGAGCGAAAGCCAGGTTCTCTACCGGCATGTGTTCCGCAACGCCATGCTGATCATCATTGCGGGCTTTCCGGGTGCGTTCATCTCGGCCTTCTTCTCCGGATCGCTGCTGATCGAGACGATCTTCTCGCTCGACGGGCTGGGCCGGCTCGGCTTTGAATCGGTGATCAAGCGGGATTACCCGGTGGTGTTTGCAACCCTGTTCATCTTCTCGCTGATGGGGCTGGTGGTTGGACTGATTTCCGACCTGGTCTACACTTGGGTCGATCCGCGCATCGACTTTGAAAAGAGGGATGTCGGATGAGCGCGCCGGCTTCGACCAACCCCCAGGCCTATGACGCCGAGGGCCGGCCCAAGGGCTGGCTGTCGCCGACCAACAAGCGGCGCTGGGCCAATTTCAAGGCCAACCGGCGCGGCTACTGGTCGTTGTGGCTGTTCCTGTTCCTGTTCATTGCCAGCCTGCTGGCCGAGTTCATCGCCAATGACCGGCCGATCCTGGCGTCCTACAAGGGCGAGATCCTTTACCCGGTGCTGATTGACTATCCGGAGGAGAAATTCGGCGGGTTCCTGGCGCGCACCGATTACCGCGATCCGTTCATCCAGGACGAGATCGAGGCCAATGGCTGGATGATCTGGCCGCCGATCCGCTACTCCTACACCACCGCCAATTCCTACATCCCGCATTCGGCACCGACGGCGCCTTTCTGGCTGCTGGACGACGGGGTCGCGTGCTCCGCCTATCCGCTCAAGGACGAGGACCCCGGTTGCACGCTTGGCAACATGAACTGGCTCGGGACCGACGACCAGGCGCGCGATGTCACCGCGCGGATGATCTACGGCTTCCGCATCTCGGTGCTGTTCGGCCTGACGCTGACGATCTTCTCGGCGCTGATCGGCATCGCCGCAGGCGCGGTTCAGGGCTATTTCGGCGGCTGGACCGACCTTTTGATGCAGCGCTTCATCGAAATCTGGTCGTCGATGCCGGTGCTTTACATCCTGCTGATCATCGCCGCGGTGCTGCCGCCGGGGTTCTGGATCCTGCTCGGGATCATGCTCTTGTTCTCGTGGGTGTCGTTTGTCGGCATCGTGCGGGCCGAATTCCTGCGCGCCCGCAATTTCGAGTATGTCAACGCGGCCCGGGCGCTGGGCGTCGGCAACGGCACCATCATGTTCCGGCACCTGCTGCCCAATGCCATGGTGGCGACGCTGACCTTCCTGCCGTTCATCCTGTCGGGCTCGATCACCACGCTGACCTCGCTCGATTTTCTCGGCTTCGGCCTGCCGCCCGGCTCGGCCTCGCTGGGGGAGCTGATCGCGCAGGGCAAACGCAACCTGCAGGCGCCGTGGCTGGGTCTGACGGCGTTTTTCACCATCTCGATCATGCTGTCGCTGCTGATCTTCATCGGCGAAGCGACACGCGACGCCTTCGATCCGCGAAAGACATTTCGATGAGTGGCGCAAAGACAGACAAACCGGGCGAAGCGCTGCTTTCAGTGCAGGATCTTTCGGTCGCCTTCCATCAGGGCGGCGACAGCCAGATGGCGGTCGATCATATCTCGTTTGACATCAGGCGGGGCGAAACGGTGGCGCTGGTGGGCGAATCCGGATCCGGCAAATCGGTTTCAGCGCTCTCGGTGCTGCGGCTGCTGCCCTATCCGGCGGCAAGCCATCCCTCGGGCAAGATCCTGTTCAAGGGGCAGGATCTGCTCTCGGCGCCCGAGCCGCAGATCCGCGATGTGCGCGGCAACGACATCACCATGATCTTCCAGGAACCGATGACCTCGCTCAATCCGCTGCAGACAGTGGAAAAGCAGATCTCGGAGATCCTGCATCTGCACCAGCCGATCAAGCCGGATGAAGCACGCCGGCAGGTGCTGGGCCTGCTCGACCAGGTCGGCATCCGGGATCCGGAGAAACGCCTGGCGTCCTATCCGCACCAGCTGTCCGGCGGGCAACGGCAGCGGGTGATGATCGCCATGGCGCTGGCCAACCGTCCGGAACTGCTGATCGCCGACGAACCGACAACGGCGCTCGATGTCACGGTCCAGGCGCAGATTCTCGAATTGCTGCGCAACCTGAAGACCGAACACGGCATGGCGATGCTGTTCATCACCCATGATCTCGGCATCGTGCGCAAATTCGCCGACCGGGTCTGCGTGATGACGGACGGCAAGATCGTCGAAACCGGCCCGACCGCCGAGATATTCGCCAATCCGCAACACGCCTACACCAAGCACCTGCTGGCTGCCGAGCCCAAGGGTGAGCCGCCCAAGCGCAATGAAGCCGCTCCCGAAGTGATGCGCGCGCGCGACATCAAGGTCTGGTTTCCGGTCAAGCAGGGCTTTCTCCGGCGCACGGTCGACCACATCAAGGCCGTGGACGGGCTGTCCCTGTCCCTCAAGGCCGGCCAGACACTCGGCGTTGTCGGCGAATCGGGATCGGGGAAAACGACGCTCGGGCTGGCGCTGATGCGGCTGATCCGCAGCGAAGGCGAGATCTATTTCAACGAGCTGCCGCTGCATGAACGGTCGTTCAAGCAGATGCGGTCGCTCAGGAGCTCCATGCAGGTGGTGTTTCAGGACCCGTTCGGATCGCTGAGCCCGCGCATGTCGATTGCCGATATCGTTGGCGAAGGACTGGCGATCCATGCCCGGGATCTTTCGGCCCGGGACCGTGACCTGCGCGTTGCCGAGGCGCTTGAAGAGGTGGGGCTCGATGCGTCCACCCGCTGGCGCTACCCGCATGAATTTTCCGGTGGTCAGCGCCAGCGCATCGCGATTGCGCGGGCCATGGTGCTCAAACCGCGTTTCGTCATGCTGGACGAACCGACCTCGGCGCTCGACATGAGCGTTCAGGCGCAGGTGGTGGACCTGCTGCGCGATCTGCAGAAGCGGCATGATCTGGCCTATTTGTTCATCAGCCACGATCTGAAGGTCGTCCGGGCGCTGGCCAATGACGTGATCGTCATGCGGGCAGGCAAGGTGGTCGAACAGGGCACCGCCGACAAGATTTTCGATCATCCCGAAACCGACTACACCAAGGCACTGATGGCGGCGGCCTTCAACCTGGAAGCCGCGGACAGCGCCGTGGTCAGCGAATAGGCAAGTTCATGACACACCGTAATGGCAAGGGACGCGTGCTGCTTGCGCTGACCGGCTGGGAACCGCAGGTCTGGATCGACGAGCTCACCAGGGCGGCGCCTGACCGTCCGGTGGTTCTGGAGCCGAATGGCGAAGCCGATCCCGACATCGATTACGCCATCGTCTGGAAACAACCAGCCGGATTGCTGTCGAAACTGCCGAACCTGAAGGCCATTTTCTCTCTCGGCGCCGGCGTTGACCATGTCTTTGCCGATACCAGCCTGCCCGACGTACCGATCGTGCGCGTGGTGTCGCCGGACCTGACCACAAGGATGAGCGAATACGTGGTCTGGCAAGTGCTTGACCACCACCGCCTGGGTCCGCGCTACCGGGCGCAACAGGCGAACCGGGTGTGGGAAGAAGACAAGAACCAGAAAGCCGCCGGCGTGATCACCGTCGGGATCATGGGACTGGGCGAACTGGGGCGCGACGCCGCTGCCAAGCTCCGCGTGATGGGCTTTAACGTGACCGGCTGGTCGCGGACGGCCAAGCAGGTTGAAGGGGTCACCTGCCATGCGGGCAAGGACGGGCTCGATCCGTTCCTGGCCTCGGCAGACATCTTCGTGGTGCTGCTGCCGCTGACACCCGAAACCCGCGAAATCCTCAACCGGGATCTGTTCCTGAGGATGAAAAAGCGCGGACCACTGGGCGCGCCGGTGCTGATCAATGCCGGGCGCGGAGGATTGCAGAACGAGGCCGACATTCTCGCCGCACTGGACGAGGGGCTGCTTTCGGCGGTGAGCCTTGACGTGTTCCAGCAGGAGCCGCTCGATCCAGCGAGCCCGTTCTGGACCCACCCCAAGGTGACGCTGACGCCGCATGCAGCGGCGGCCTCGATGCCGACTTCGCTGATAGAGCCGATGGCCCGGCAGATGGATGCCTTTGAACGCGGCGAACCGCTGATCAACCTGGTTGATCGCAAGGCAGGGTATTAAGCCGGCTCAGGGCCGCCGGTAGATGGTCGGCAGGCCATAGAGCTTCGCAATCCGGTCGATGGCGGGCTGAAGCGGCTCACGGGTGACATACATGGTTCCGCCCGATGCGTGGAGCAGCGTATCCGGGTCCTCGAGAAAGCCGACATGGCCTTTCCAGAACACCAGGTCACCTCTTTGCAGGCCATCGCTTCCGGGATCGATGGCCCGGCCCAAACCGGCCGCCTGCTGATCGGAATCGCGCGGTGCGGATTTTCCGGTCATGGCCAGCGCCAGTTGCACCAGGCCCGAGCAATCAATGCCGAAACCCGACCGGCCGCCCCAGAGATAGGGCGTATCGAGAAAGCGCGCGGCCACGGATACCGCATCCTCGGCCGAAACCTCGCCGAGCGGCCGCAGATGGGCGGCGATGACGGCGGAACCATCCTCCAGAAGCGCGTAAGGGGTCGCCCGCGTTTCCGCCTCCCCCGTGACCCTGACCCGGCTGCCCATCGACAGAACCTTGAGATGGGGAAAGCGCAGGTCGGCGCCCGGATAGACGAAACTGCGCGGAACCGAAACGACGTGGGTTGCGGGGCCGGCTCCCTGCCCGATGGTCTCCTCGCGCACGTAGCCGACATAACCGTCCGCTGACAGCTGCACCCAGGCCCAGCCGTCAGAGATGTCGAACACGCTCACGGCTTCACCGTGCAGCGCCTGGGTATCGAGGCTGCATTGCGCATCCGGCTTCGGGCGCACATCGGCAACCGGCACGATCACCTCGGCGGGCATGCCCTCGCTGTAGCGGTCGGCTGCAACCCTGTCGCGGAGGCGGATGTCGGCAAGATCCGGCCGGTAGGCATGGGTCCGGTGGTCAAGATCGTCACTCATGTGTTTGCCCCCTCGGCAGAAGACAGCTTGCGGCCTTCAGCGATGATGATATCGCCAAGCTTCTCGACAAAAAGTGCGCCCTCCACCGTCCGCTTGATGATGACATTGCGCCGGTCGCGCTCGTCGCGCACCCGGCGCACCAGCCCCATGTGTCCCATGGTGTCGAGCGCCCGGGTGATCACCGGCTTGGTCACGCCAAGCATGGCCGCAAGTCCCCGCACGGTGTGCGGCGGTGGCGCCAGGTAGATATGCAGCAGGATTGCGAGCTGCCTGATGGTGAGATCGGGCCCGATGACACGGACATGCTCAAGCGTGGCGGCGTGCCACAACCCGAGGGCGTCGGATGGCCGGAGATCGAGTGGCATGCGGGTCGCCTGTATCGTTTCGGTACCGATTTACACTGACCGAAACTTGAAGAGCGCGCAAGTCAGCCGCTGCCGCCTCAGGCAGGGTGCCGTTTGCTGATCACGTCAAACAGGGCCCGGATTCCCTGGGCCTCGCCACCGATTGGCGCATATGGCCTGTCCTTCGGCGACCAGGCGAAGATATCGAAATGCGCCCATCTGGTTTCGGGGGTGACGAAGCGCTTGAGAAACAGCGCCGCGGTGATGGAGCCGGCAAACCCGCCCGCCGGTGCATTTGTCAGATCGGCAATCCTGGCTTTGACGTCGGCTTCATAAGGCTTGTAGAGCGGCATCCGCCAGAGCGGATCGACCACATTTGCCGACGCGGTGGAGATGTCGGAGGCCAGGGTTTCGTCGTCGGTGTAGAAGGGCGGCAGATCGGGACCGAGCGCCACGCGCGCAGCGCCTGTCAGCGTGGCCATGTCGATCAGCAGGTCAGGCTTTTCCTCGCAGGCATAGGCCAGCGCATCGGCCAGTACCAGGCGGCCCTCGGCATCGGTGTTGTCGATCTGGACCGTCAGGCCCTTGCGGCTTGAAAGCACATCGCCGGGCCGGAAGGCGGATGCGGAGATCGAATTCTCGACCGCCGGAACCAGCACACGCAGATCCACCGACAGACCGGCGTCCATGATCATCATCGCCAGCGCCATCACATTGGCGGCACCGCCCATGTCCTTCTTCATGTTCAGCATCGAGTTGGCGGGCTTGATGTCGAGGCCACCGGTGTCGAAGCAGACGCCCTTGCCCACCAGCGTCAGCTTCAGCGCACCGGGCTTGCCCCAGCGCAACTCAAGCAGACGCGGCGCCTGGTCGGCAGCGCGGCCGACCGCATGGATCATCGGGAACCCCTTGGCAATGAGGTCATCGCCGGCAACAATGCTGACATCGGCCTTGTAATGGCCGGCAAGACCGCGGAAGGCCGCTTCCAGTGCATCGGGGCCCATGTCGTTGGCGGGTGTATTGACCAGATCGCGCGCCAGCCCGACAGCAGCCACGGTGCGCCTGATGGCATCGGAATCCGCATCGGCGGGGATGACCAGTCTCGGGCTGTCCGCGGCCGGTTTCCGGTAGGCCTCGTAACGGTAGGCGCCCATGCCGAAAGCCATCGCCATGACCGCGCCCGGGATCGGCGACGTCTCGATGTGCCAGTCGCCCTTTGGCAGGGCGCGCGCCAGCTTGCCGCCGATGAAGGGGTGGCATTCCCCATTCTCGCCGAGGCCGAACAGCGCACCGGCAAGCTTGCCGTGGCGGTTTGGCGCCAGAAGCACCGCGCCTTCGGCTGCGTTGAAACCGGCGGCCTTCGCCCAAGCAAGCGCGGTCTTGTCGAAATGGCCGCGTTCGATATCGGCGCGCGAGACTGCCCAGACCGGCAATGTCTCTCCGGACATCGGCGCAAACGGGGATGAGCGGTCAATGTGGCTGTAGGGCGACATGGTTTCTCCTCTCGTTCTCCACTTCCGACGCGCGGAGAATCAGTCGTTAACTCTTGATTAGGGTTAACAGATTATTGCTGGTGCGAAGACTGTGGCGCCCCTTTCAGGACCGTCCGACGATCAATTTTCCGGGATCAGACCAATGTCAGCGACCCATTCACGCTCCATCCTCTCGCGCCGCCTCCTGGGTGCCGCCTGCATCGCGGCGCTGAGCATCGCGCTCGCGGGATGCGCCTCCGACCGGCAGCTGACCACCGGCTCCATTCCATCGATGAACAAGCCGCTCGAGCGCATGAACGCGACCGAGCTGCATTCGGCAGCCGAAAGCATCGGCCGGGCCTACGACAAGAACCCCAAGGATGCGGCAATCGGGATGAAATACGCTTCGGTGCTGACCATGGGCGGCCGCTCGGAGCAGGCGCTGGCTGTGATGCAGCAGGTGGCCATCCACAACCCGACCGACCGGAACGTGCTTGCCGCCTACGGCAAGGCGCTTGCCGGTGCCGGCCAGTTCGACAAGGCGCTTGATGCGATCCAGCGCGCCCAGACGCCCGACCGGCCGGATTGGCAATTGCTGTCGGCGGAAGGCGCCATTCTCGACCAGATGGGTGACCCGGCGTCCGCGCGGGCTCGTTACCGCAAGGCGCTCGACATCCAGCCGAACGAACCGTCGATCCTGTCGAACCTGGGCATGTCCTATGTGCTGGAGGGTGACCTGAGAACCGCAGAGAGCTATCTCGCATCGGCCGTGCGGCAACCGGGCGCCGACAGCCGCGTCCGGCAGAATCTGGCACTGGTCGTCGGCCTGCAGGGCCGCTTCACGGAAGCCGAAAAGATTGCCAGTACCGAACTCTCGGCCGAACAGGCCAGCGCCAACGTGACCTACCTGCGCGCCATGCTGTCCCAGCAAAATGCCTGGAACAAGCTCAAGGATTCGGACCGCAAGAACACCAATTGATCCCGTCCGGGAACCCAATTGCGTGCATCAGGGCCCTCGGCTTTCGAGGGTCTTTTCCAAGAACTTGCGTCCTGAACCAAGCCATCACCTGACATAGCGATGCAGACACTCCAGCGAACCGGTTCCGGCTCGCTCCCCGGCGTGAGGGCGTGTGCGCCGCCCGTTCGAGCGGACTGGCCACGCGGGAGCAAAATACCGGCGGGATTGCGGGGTGCGGACCTGTGCCGCGCCTTGATTGCTTGAGGAAACCTCTTGCCTGTTGGCAATTGAATGCCGCTGCCCCCGGGATCGGTCCGGGAAGCAGCGAAAGGCGACTTACCTTGGCTGTGCCCTTACTGCGGCACACCGCCGGAGAAGTTGTCCATCACCTGGATGGCGGCAGGTCCGAGAATCACGCCGATCAGCACCGGGAGAAAGAACAGGATCATCGGCACTGTCAGTTTCGGCGGCAGTGCCGCGGCCTTCTTTTCGGCCTCGGTCATGCGCTGGTCGCGGCTTTCCTGGGCAAGCACGCGCAGGGCCTGGGCGATCGGGGTGCCGTAGCGCTCGGACTGGATCAACGCCTGGGTGACGGCTTTCACCGCATCCAGCCCGGTGCGGCTGCCCAGGTTCTCGAATGCCATCCGCCGGTCCTGGAGATAGGACAGTTCGGCGGTTGTGAGCACGAACTCTTCTGCCAGCGCCGTCGACTGGACGGCAATTTCCTCTGCAACGCGCTTCATCGCGGCTTCGATGGAAACACCCGATTCCACGCAAATCAGCATCAGGTCAAGCGCATCAGGCCAGGCCAGCTTGATGGAAGCCTGGCGCTTGTTGGCCTGGTTGGAGACGAACATGTTCGGCGTGTAGAAACCGATATAGGCGCCGACGATACAGGCCAGAACACGGACCGTGAACGGCTTGTCGACCAGGTTTTCAAGCACGAAAACATAGACGATCGAAGCGACAAGAAAGATGAACGGCAACACGAAACGCGCCAGCAGGAACATGTTGAGCGCGTTCTGTGTGCGGTAACCGGCTGCGCGCAACTTGGCCAGCGTGGCGCCGTCGGCGAGCGCATCCTTCAAATTGAGCTGTTCAACAATGCCGCGCACGGAGGCGTTGTCGCGGGCGCGCAGACCGGTGCTTTTCGATCCGCCGCGCGACTGCTCGGCATTGAGGCGGGCGCGTTCCCTGGCGCGGATTTCGTCGCGCTCGAGGGCGGCAGATTTCATCCGTGCATCGAGATCGCCGCGCTCGAAATACGGCGCCAGCACAGTGAACAGCGTGGCAAAGACCGCAATCGATATCAGGATCGGAACCAGGTAGGCCGGATCGGTCAGGGACGATACAAGATCGGATAGCATGGTTTTCGGCCCCTAAATGTCGAAATTGATCATGTTGCGCATCACCAGAATGCCGATTGACATCCAGACGGCGGAAACGCCGAGAATGAAATGACCACGGCTGTCAGTGAACAGGATGGTGATGTATTCGGGCGATGTGAGATAGACCAGCAAGGTGACGATGAACGGCAGGGCGCCGATGATCGCGGCGGAAGCCTTGGCTTCCATCGACATCGCGTTGATCTTGCCCTTCATTTTCTTGCGGTCGCGCAGCACGCGTGAAAGGTTGCCCAGGGCTTCGGACAGATTGCCGCCGGCCTGGGCCTGGATGGCGATGACGATGGCGAAGAAGTTCGCCTCCGACAACGGGATCCGTGCATAGAGCCGAGCGCAAGCCTCCGGTATGTTCATTCCCATCTGCTGGGCTTCGACGATGCGCTTGAACTCGGTCCGCACAGGCTCCTGGCCTTCGGCGGAAATCATCCGGATCGCATCGTTGAGCGGCAGGCCGGACTTGATCGAGCGCACCATGACGTCGAGCGCGTTGGGGAATTCGTTGAGGAACGCTTTCATGCGGCGGCTGCGCAGGAAACCGATGACCCAGCGCGGTACGCCCGCGCCGAAAATGATCATCACGCACAAGGCGACATACATACTTCCCTGGAAGATGAACGCCAGAAAGCCCATTCCCAGTCCGAATATGGCCGACAGGATGTAGAAATTCTGTATCGAGATGGTCAGGCCTGCCTGGGCGATCCGGTCCTTCAGCGCCGGCGATTTGCGGCGGTCGTTTTCCTTGTTTTTCTCTTCCAGCGTCTTGAGCGAATCCTGAACCGACTTGCGCCGCTTGTTGGCCTCGTTCAGCCGGTCACGCGCGG
>Ga0209345_10002985_pt1 | contig 17875 bp, 14 predicted proteins | sample Cruoilmetagenom7_FD_187294 | JGI IMG/M metagenome (GOLD analysis project Ga0209345, IMG submission 187294) | Oil polluted marine microbial communities from Coal Oil Point, Santa Barbara, California, USA - Sample 7 (SPAdes) (version 2) | ecosystem: Environmental > Aquatic > Marine > Oil seeps ...
CAAGGCCAAGCGCCCGGCCACTGCGTTCAAGCCGCATGAGGTAGTCGTCGATCAATGCGCGTTCCGGGCCGGTCCGCAACCGGCCCACGGCGCAGATATGGACCCGCATCAGACCGTCGTAGAGGCCGCGGGTTTCGTGGTGCCGCTGGGCATCCACATCTTCTCAAGCTGGTAGAACTCGCGCACTTCGGGGCGGAAGACGTGGACGATCACGTCGCCCGTGTCGATCAGAACCCAGTCGCCGGTTTCCTTGCCTTCGATCCGGCTCAGCCGCCCGTAGGTCTGCTTGAGGTCATCGACCAGCTTTTCTGCGATCGAGGACACCTGCCGCGAGGATCGCCCCGAGCAGATGATCATGTAGTCGCCAATCGCCGTCTTCCCGCGCAGGTCGATCTGCACGATGTCTTCGGCCTTGTCGTCTTCAAGCTGGTTAAGAATATGCGCCAGAAGCTCTTCGCTTGTGACTTGTGCCGGTGCCGTTGTCATTGATGCACCGACGGGAACGGCAGATGCCGCTTCAAAGTTGAGTGACAGGACATTGTCCTCCTTGTGGCACGCCGACAGGGCCCCGGCGCTGGGCGCATCCCAAAGATAGCATTGCACCGGACAAATCTCAATGAGTGGCGCATCGCCCTGTGCACCCTGACGGGCCCCGAGTCAATCGCCCGCAGGTGGAAGAGCCTTGCTGTCGGCTGTCCCCAGAACACGCACTTCGCGCTGCGGAAAGGGAATCGAGATGCCTTTCGCCTGAAATGCGTCCCACAGCGCCAGGTAAACGTTGCCCCTGATATTCGTCAGGCCCTGTGTCGGATCCTTGATCCAGAAGCGCAGGATATAGTCGACGGAACTGTCCCCGAAGCCGGTGATGTGGCAGACCGGCGGCTTGAAATCCAGCACCCGCTCGACGCCTTGCGCGGCCTCGATCGCAACCCGCCTGACCAGATGCGGATCGTCGCCATAGGACGTGCCGAAATGGATATCCAGCCGCACGAACTCATTCGAATGGGACCAGTTGACCACCTGCCCCGTGATCAGATCTTCGTTCGGAATCAGGTATTCCCGCCCGTCCCGTGTCACAACCGAGACATAGCGCGCGCCCAGCGCGTTGATCCAGCCGAAGGTATCGCCAAGGCTGATGACATCTCCCGGCTTGATCGACTTGTCGAGGAGGATGATCACACCCGACACAAGGTTCGAGACCACCTTTTGCAAGCCGAAGCCCAGCCCGAGACCGATGGCACCCGACAGCACGGCAAGCCCGGTCAGATCGACCCCGACCGTCCGCAAGCCGATGAACAAGGCCGCGCCATAGAGTCCGACTTGCAGCGTCTTGACCGCAAGGACCTGCATCGAGGGGCTGATATCCTCGTTTTCCCTGATCCGGCGAGTCGATTGCTTAGTGATGAACCGCGCCAGCGTAAACAGCACCGCCAGCAGCATCACCGCCTGGAGAATCAGCCACACTGACAGACGTGTGTCGGCTATCGTGATGGCCAACCCGTCGAGCAACGCCCGCATGTCATCGGTCAGACCCAGGATCGACAGCGACACCCAGGCCCAGCCGACATAACGCACGAGCGAGCGTAATACCCCGTTGTTGATGATCCGGGTCAGGATCGCGATGATCAGCCATGCCAGCGCCAGTTGCGCGATTATCGCCAGAAGATAGGACCGGCTGGACCATGTGACCTCGCGCATGATCCACACGATGGGCCAGATCATCGCCACATAGAGGATGAGCCGCAAACGATTGCGCAGGGTCACAGCAAGGCGCATCCGCCATTTGGGCCAACCTTCACGGCTGCGCATCCATTCACTGACCCGCGGGGCAAGGAACCGTGCCAGCACATGGGCCACCAGCAGAACACCCAGCGCGATCCCGATCTGGTAGGCGTTCCACGGCCGCATGAGGCTGGTCAGGAACAGTTCCATCCGCGTCAGCAGACCAAGGGCAACCTGCAGTGCACCATCGTTGGGGATGTTCTGGTTCATGTCTCTCCTGTCCGCCTGCAAGGGTTACACGCGCGACGCGATGCGACAAGCCCCTGACCCGGTCGCGGGCCTTGATAGACTCGCTCAAGCATAGTATCCCGCCTGACATGACACGGATTTTTGACATGGATGACCGCGCGCGCCTGCGTGAACGCTTCTTCGGGGCATCCCTGACGGTGCTGGCCCGCCTATAACGGCTGCCCGCCACTCTTTTCGACCACAGCCAGAACACCAGCCAAAGGGAGAGGACCCATGTCCCCCAAAACGCTCTATGACAAGATCTGGGACGCCCATGTCGCGCACGAAGCCGACGACGGCACCTGCCTGCTCTATATCGACCGTCACCTTGTTCACGAGGTGACCAGTCCGCAAGCCTTCGAAGGGCTGCGCATGGCGGGCCGCAAGGTCCATGCCCCGGACAAGACCATCGCCGTGCCCGATCACAACGTGCCCACCACGCTGGATCGCGCCAATGCCGCAACCATGACCGAGGATAGCCGCATCCAGGTTGAGGCGCTGGACAAGAACGCCAAGGATTTCGGCATCCATTACTATCCTGTGTCCGATATCCGTCAGGGCATCGTACACATCGTCGGCCCCGAACAGGGCTGGACCCTGCCCGGCATGACTGTCGTGTGCGGCGACAGCCACACTGCGACCCATGGTGCCTTTGGCGCGCTGGCGCATGGCATCGGGACCTCCGAGGTGGAACATGTGCTGGCCACCCAGACCCTGATCCAGAAGAAATCCAAGAACATGAAGGTCGAGATCACCGGCAAGCTGCGCCCCGGTGTGACCGCCAAGGACATCACCCTGTCTGTCATCGGCCATACCGGCACCGCCGGCGGCACCGGCTATGTCATCGAATACTGTGGCGAGGCGATCCGCGACCTGTCCATGGAAGGCCGCATGACCGTCTGCAACATGGCGATCGAAGGCGGTGCACGCGCAGGCCTGATCGCACCGGACGAGAAGACCTTTGAATATGTGATGGGCCGTCCCCATGCGCCGAAGGGTGCCCAGTGGGAAGCGGCACTTGCCTGGTGGAAGACACTCTACTCCGATGCCGACGCGCATTGGGACAAGGTCGTCACCATCGCGGGCGAGGAGATCGCCCCGGTCGTGACCTGGGGCACCAGCCCCGAAGACGTGCTGCCGATCACCGGCAAGGTCCCCGCACCTGAGGATTTCAAGGGCGGCAAGGTCGACGCGGCCAAGCGGTCGCTGGAATACATGGGCCTCGAGCCGGGCACGCCGTTGAACCAGATCAAGATCGACACGGTCTTCATCGGCTCCTGCACAAATGGCCGGATCGAGGATCTGCGGGCCGCCGCCGATATCCTCAAGGGCAAGAAGATCGCCGTGAAACGGGCCATGGTCGTGCCTGGTTCAGGTCTGGTGCGCGCGCAGGCCGAAGAAGAGGGGCTTGCCCAGATCTTCATCGATGCGGGCTTTGAATGGCGTCTTGCCGGCTGCTCGATGTGTCTGGCGATGAACCCCGACCAGCTGTCGCCGGGCGAACGCTGCGCTGCAACCAGCAACCGCAACTTCGAAGGCCGTCAGGGCCGTGGTGGCCGCACGCATCTGATGAGCCCGGCCATGGCCGCCGCCGCCGCCGTCACCGGTCACCTGACCGATGTGCGCGAATTGATGTGATCAGGGCAGCCGCTCGGTAGCCGTGGCAGGCTTCGCCGCAACGGCTATCGAGCGCCAGACAGACAGGAAAGAGACGATGGACAAATTCACCAAACTCAGCGGCATCGCCGCACCGCTGCCTTTGATCAACATCGACACCGACATGATCATTCCCAAGCAGTTCCTCAAGACGATCAAGCGGTCAGGTCTTGGCGTGAACCTCTTTGACGAGATGCGCTATGATGACGATCGCAACGAGATCGCCGATTTCGTTCTGAACAAACCGCAATACCGCAACGCCGAGATCCTTGTGGCGGGCGACAATTTCGGCTGCGGCTCCTCGCGCGAGCACGCGCCGTGGGCGTTGCTGGATTTCGGCATCCGCTGCGTGATCGCGCCAAGCTATGCGGATATCTTCTACAACAACTGCTTCAAGAACGGCATCCTGCCGATCGTGCTGCCGCAAGAGCAGGTCGATATCCTGATGAAAGACGCCGAGAAGGGTGCCAACGCCCGGATCGAGATCGACCTTGAGGCGCAGACCGTCACATCCTCGGATGGTGAGGTTTTCACGTTCAACGTCGATCCCTTCAAGAAACACTGCCTTCTGAACGGGTTGGACGACATCGGGCTGACGATGGAAAAGGCCGCTTCGATCAAGTCCTTCGAAGGAAAACTGGCGTCCGAGCGTCCCTGGGTCTGATCCAGCCGAACGATTCACCGCCTTTTGCGAAAAGGTTAAGGCCGCCTGTCACGGGCGGCCTTTTTCCTTGGTAGTCGGGGAAGCCCCGGACACAAGATGTTGTAAATGCCTGAAAAATGGCCAGAATTCGCCCCTGCAATGGTACATTTCAGCACCAGTGAGACCATCAAATCGCCCTAAAAATGAAGTTAACTTTAAAGGTGGCTTGAGACCCTTCGCGAAAGAAGGCAAAAATTGGGCAATATTGAGGCAACCCGCCTAAATCGGCGGTTTCAAGGTGGAAACAGGACGCGGCTACGCATCGCATCCGGCCAGTTTGAAGGGGACGAACAGTGATCGGACAAATGACAGGCGCCGCTCTGCGCGCGCTGCTTGTGGCGCTGCTGATTGCCATGCCCTTCATGCTGATTTCCGGCGTGGGGATCGACGGCTCGCAATTTGCCATGCTTCTGGCTCTGCTGGCAGCCGGTCTTGTCATGATGGAATACAACTCGGCCTACCCCAGCCTGATCGCCTTTCGCCATGCACCGCCCTACAACAGGCTGCGTTTCGCGACGATCTTCATTGCCGTCCTGATCCTGACGCTGGTCTATCGCGGCAACAGCGATCCCGGCACGATGACCCAGATCATGACCTCCATCGGGTTGATTCTGGGCAACATGACGGATTTCCCTTATTCGCCCGTGCGGCTGGCAGTCCTGATGTTGCCCATCGAAACACCCCAGTCCGAGGTGGCTGCGGTGCGAATGGCCGCCGGTGTCTGCTACACACTGTCGGTGGTCATGATCCTGATCTTCGCCGCCCTCGTCAGGTTCTATGGCTGGCCTGCGCGCCACGGAGCGTTCAACGTCTGGGTCAATCTGCCGATGTTCGACGCGACCTCGGGCGGTGACGTCGTTGCGCGCCTCAAGAGCCATGCGCGCATTAACCTGATCTTAGGATTTCTGCTGCCATTCCTGATCCCTGCCGGAGTCTACGCGGCCTCGCGATCAATCGACTTCGGGGGGCTGGCAGTGCCTCAAACCCTGATCTGGACAATGTGCCTATGGGCGTTTCTTCCTGCCAGCCTCATGATGCGTGGCATCGCCATGGCCCGCATCGCCAGCATGATCGAAGACAAGCGCCGCCGCACCTATGCCGCTGCCGAAGGTTTGCAGGCCGTCTGATCATCCCGGCACTGGCCGCGTTGTTGGCGCTGCTGGCAAGCGCCGGTCCGGGCCGACCCCAGACGATCGACATCGGTCTCTTTCATACCAGCCTTGCGCGGCAGGGCCCGGGCCTGCTGCTGCGCGACATCCTTGGCGACAAGGACCCTCAGGTCGCGGCTGTTGCCGAGGTCATTGCCCATGCCGCGCCCGATATCCTCCTGCTTCTGGACGTGGACTACGATCACGGGCTTGTCGCACTTGCGGCCCTGCGCGACAGGATCGCCGCCGCGGGGCTGGTCTATCCCCATGTCTTCGCACTGCCGCCGAACACGGGTGTCGCCACCGGGCTGGACCTTGACGGCGACGGACGTCTGGGCGGACCGCGTGATGCACAGGGATATGGCCAGTTCGCCGGTCAGGGCGGCATGGCGCTCTTGTCCCGCTATCCCGTTCAGACCGATCAGGCACAGGATCACAGCGCCTATCTGTGGCGCGACATGCCCGATGCGCTGCTGACCCTTGCCGACGGCACGCCGTTGCTGGACCGCGCGGTGCTGGCCGTGCAGCGCCTGTCCAGCACCGGGCATTGGGTTGTCCCGCTCGACGTACAGGGACAGACGCTATACCTGCTGGCTTTCCATGCCAGCCCGCCCGTCTTTGACGGGCCAGAGGACCGCAACGGTCGCCGCAATCATGACGAGACGCGGTTCTGGACCCATTTTCTGGACGGCCAGTTCGGCACACCGCCCGATGGCCGTTTCGTCATCATCGGTGACAGCAACATGGACCCTGCCTACAGCGAAGGTCGTCCCGAAGCGATGCGGGCCTTGCTGGCGGACCCGCGCATCACGGATCCGGGTCCACGCGGCGATGGCGCGCAAGACGCAACGGCGGGACATCGCGGCGATCCTGCACTGGATACGGCCCGCTGGCCGGACCCCGGCCCCGGCAACTTTCGCGTCGACTACATTCTGCCTTCGGCGGACCTCATGATCCGCGACGCCCGCGTCCTGTGGCCCGACCCTGCAGATCCTTTGGCCACCATCGTGCAAACGGCCAGCCGGCACCATCTTGTCAGCGTCACGCTGGACTGGCCGCCTGCGCCCGTGACCCTCCCGGACTGACCTGCCGCATCGTGGCAGGCAAACCCGCCAGCATCACCTGCTCCAGAGAGGTCTGCTGAAACCCCGGTAGAATCCTGTCGAACTTTGCTCCGGACAACTGGTGCGGCGTATCCCAAAGATAACGCATCTCTCCCAATTCCCGCGCCAGCTCCCAGAAGGGCGCAGCCAGTCGCATCAGCCCCCAGGGGAACGGTGAGAGTTTCAGCGGACGGCCAAGATGCACCTCCAGACAGTGCTGCAACTCGGTCATCGTGAAACTGTGGCCCGGAAAGGGGATATCCTCGAACCGGGCAAGACTGTCGCGCTTGCCTGCAAGATCGACCGCCGCGCGCGCCCAATCGGGCAAATAGCACCAGGCCTGCATCACATCCGCCCCGCCGCCACGGATAATCCGTCCCTTGGCGATATCGCGCAGAAGAAACGCGCGCATGATGTCATCATTGCCATCGGGGTCGATGAAGTTTCCGGCCCGCAACACGATCGTGCGCACCCCGCTGTCACGATAGCGCGCCTCCATCTGCATCCGGATACGCCCCTTGCGGCTGACGGGACGCTGCGGCGTATCTTCGGACCAGACGCCACCCTCGGACCCGAAATGATAGACGTTTCCGGGCAGGATCACCGTTGCCCCGCTGGCGGCGGCGGCGGCGATCACCTGTTCGGTGATCGCGGGGATCAGCTTCGCCCATTTATGATAGTTGGGCGGGTTCAGCCCGTTGACGATCACATCCGCACCCATCGCCGCCACAGTCATGTCAGTGCCGCGCCGATAGCGGCGCACCTCCCATCCCGCAGTCGAAAACGCCTGGGCGCTATGATGGCCAATCTTGCCGTTGCCACCCAGAATAAGAACCGTTCCAGTCATTCTATCCTCCATCATATGCGATATGGAAAAGATCGCTCAAACATATGCGAATAGAAATTGCATGAATCTGCAGATCATATATTCATAAATGAATGGCAAATATGATCGACACTTTGGACTGGTCCCTGATCCGCGCTTTCCTGGCCGTTGCGGAAACCGGCAGCCTGTCGGCCGCCGCGCGCAGGCTGGGCACCAGCCAGCCGACGCTGGGACGCCAGATCCGGCAGGTCGAGGATGCCCTGGATCTGGACCTGTTCACCCGCCAGCCGCGCGGCCTGGACCTGACCGACAGCGGCGCCGCCCTGTTGCCCCACGCCCGCCAGATGGCCGAGGCGATGAACGCCCTTGCCCTGACCGCCGCCGGCCAGACCGAGGACCTGCGCGGCACGGTCCGCCTGACCGCCAGCACCGTGGTCGCCCATTACATCCTGCCGCAGATCATCGCCCAGATCCGACAATCCGAGCCGCTGATCCAGATCGAACTTGTGGCATCGGACAGCAGTGACAACCTGCTCTTCCGCGAGGCCGATATCGCGGTGCGGATGTATCGCAGCACGCAACTGGACATCGTTACCCGGCATCTGGGCGACCTGCGGCTGGGCGTCTTCGCCGCGCGCACCTATCTGGATCGGCGCGGCACCCCACGCAGCGCGACTGATCTTCTGGAACACGACCTGATCGGCTTTGACCGGAACGATATGATCCTGCGCCATATGCGCGCCCTTGGCTGGCCCGCCACGCGCGAGACATTCGCCATCCGCTGCGACAGCCAGACCGCCTACACGGAGCTGATCCGTGCCGGATGCGGCATCGGCTTTGCACAGGCTGGCTTGATGGAGGAGAGCGCGGACATGGTCGAACTGGACCTCGGGCTTGATCTGCCCCGTCTGCCGGTCTGGCTTGCGGCACCGCAAGCCATGCGCAGCACGCCGCGGATCGCCCGTGTCTGGGACCTCTTGGCGGATAGCCTGACCCCCCGTCTTTCTCGCCTCTGAGACTGCGTTGCGCGTGCTTTCTTGACCCTGCGTCCCGCAATCGCTAGGCCAGTGCCGAACACATGTCACAAGGGACAGACTGCAATGACCAACCCCTCGCTTCTCATCCTCGCCGGTGACGGCATCGGCCCTGAAGTCATGGCCGAAGTGCGCAAGATCATCGACTGGTACGGCGCCAAGCGCGGCGTCAGTTTCGACGTGTCCGAGGATCTGGTCGGCGGCTGCGCCTATGACAAGCACGGCACGCCGCTGCATGACGACACCATGGCCAAAGCGCAGGAAGTGGACGCCGTTTTGCTCGGCGCCGTCGGCGGACCCAAATACGACAACCTCGATTTCAGCATCAAGCCCGAGCGTGGCCTGCTGCGCCTCCGCAAGGAAATGGACCTCTATGCCAACCTGCGCCCGGCACAGTGCTTTGACGCGCTGGCCGATTTCTCGTCGCTGAAAAAGGATGTGGTCGCCGGTCTGGACATCATGATCGTGCGCGAGCTGACAAGCGGCGTCTATTTTGGTGAGCCGCGCGGCATCTTCAAGGAAGGCAACGAGCGTGTGGGCATCAACACCCAGCGCTACACCGAATCCGAGATCGAGCGTGTCGCCCGTTCCGCCTTCGAACTGGCCCGCAAGCGCGGCAACAAGCTGTGCTCGATGGAAAAGGCCAATGTGATGGAATCCGGCGTGCTGTGGCGCGAAGTGGTGCAGCGCATCGGCGACACCGAATACCCGGATGTGGAACTCAGCCACATGTATGCCGACGCAGGCGCGATGCAGCTGACCCGCTGGCCCAAACAGTTCGACGTGATCGTGACCGACAACCTGTTCGGTGACCTTCTGTCGGATCTGGCCGCGATGCTGACCGGTTCTCTGGGCATGTTGCCTTCGGCCAGCCTTGGCGCGCCGATGGCCAACGGCCGCCCCAAGGCGCTGTATGAGCCGGTGCACGGGTCCGCCCCCGATATCGCCGGTCAGGGCAAGGCCAACCCGATCGCCTGCGTCCTCAGCTTCGCCATGGCGCTGCGCTACAGCTTTGACATGGGCGCGGAAGCGGATCGGGTCGAGGGTGCCGTCGCCAAGGTGCTGGCCGATGGCCTGCGCACCGCCGATCTGATGGGGCCCGAGGGCGGTTCGCCCATCACCACCAGCCAGATGGGCGATGCCATCGTCGCGGCACTGGACGCCTCGCTCTGAGATCTCAATCGTGCGGCCCCGGATCGACCGGGGCCGCCGGCTTCATACCCGGCACTTTACCGTTGTAAAACGCGATCCGCGCCGCATGTTCGGCCACCCGCCGCAACCAGCGCATCGCATCCGTCCGGTCGAACATCTCGGCCACGGAAATCAGCCCCACATGTTCATGTAGCAGGGTCGCACGCCGGTGACGGCGCGTCCGGGCTTCGATGCGGTCCGACAACCGCGCCAGCCGCGCCGCCTCCAGCCCGGCGACCGCAGGGTCGGCTGCCCGCCTCAGCGTGGCCCCCAGCGCACGGGCGAGACGCGACAGACCGGGATCGGACAGCAGGACAGGCACGACCGAGCGCCGCTCCAACCGCTTGAGCAACCTTGCCAGATGATCTGCCTGATGCAGAAGGGCAGCGTAGCGATCCCGCTCGGCCGGCTTGCCTTCGGGCAGGTTGATGCGTGTGATGTAATGCGCGATTTCAGTCACGGCAGGGCGCGCGACCTCTTCGATGGTCGCCAGCCCGCGCATGTCGGGCACCGGCGCCAGCGCCCGCCCCAGAGCCGAAAACACATGCCGCGCCACCCGTCCCAGCGCCGTCTGAGCCGCATCCATCGCCGCACCCTCGTCCTTCAGCAGGGCCGGATCAAGCGTGGCCACCAGCCCCCCGGCCATCGCCCTCTCTGAATGGTCCGGCACCATCCGCTCGACCCAGCGGGCAAACCGGGCAGTAAAGGGCAGAAACATCAACGCCCCTGCAAGGTTGAACCCGGTGTGAAACAGCACCAGCGCCGTCGTTTCGCCCAAGCCACTGGCAGCCTGCGTCAACAAGGGCCCGCCCAGCGCCAGCAGAGGATAGGCCAGCATCGCGGTCCCGAGGTTGAACAGCACATTCGCGAGCGCGGTTTGCCGCATCGTGACTGATCCGCCGAAACTGGCAAGGATCGCCGTGATCGTGGTGCCGAGGTTCATGCCGATCACCATGGCGGCGGCCTGCTCGAAACTGACCCCGCCACTGCCGAGCAGCACCAGTGCAACGGCCATGGCCGCGCTGGAGGATTGCATGACGATCGTCACGGCCAGCCCCAGAAAGATCAGTTGCAGATCACCCCAGATTCCCCCCTGCGGAAGGGTCTGCGGCGTCAGCCGGTCCCCGAATCCGGCAGCGCCTGCCTGCATCATATCCAGCCCGATGAACAGCAGACATAAACCCGCCGCCACACGTCCCGCCCGCGCCCATCCGCCCTGCCCCAGCAGCGCAAGCAGACTGGCCCCGAACAGCGCCGGCAGAGCCATAGTGCCCAACTGCATCCTGAAACCCAGCAACGTGACGATCCATCCGGTGACCGTGGTGCCGATATTGGCGCCGTAGATCACACCCAAGGCCTGCGGAAACGACAGCAGGCCAGCGCCGACGAAACCGATGGTCATGACCGTCGTGGCACTGGAGGATTGCACCACCGCCGTGGCTGCGGTGCCGGTGATCACGCCGGCCAGAGGCGTGGTCGTGAACCGGGCCAGCAACTGCCGCAACCGGCCGCCGGCAGCTTCGCGCAGCGCCTCGGTCATGATCTTCATCCCGAACAGGAACATGCCGATCCCGCCAAGGATCACCGCAAGACCGCCCGTCATTTCCATGGTGTCATGATCCTCATCCCGTTGCCCAGAATGGAACCCCAAAGCCACGCCCACAAGCCCTGACCTGCGTGCCCCGGTCCGGCGCAACTCGACCCTTGCAAATCTTCCGAGACGGGGTTAATCGCCTCTCACACGGTCGGGCTGTAGCGCAGCCTGGTAGCGCACCTGCTTCGGGAGCAGGGGGTCGGAGGTTCGAATCCTCTCAGCCCGACCAGTGATCCCCCTTCATGACTTCACCTTGATGACGGCAATCGGGGCTGGCTGCCTGGCAGGTCAGAACGTATTGACCCGCCCCGCCAGTCCGACCAGCGATCCAAGAAGGCCGACAACGGTCTGAACCCCGGTCACCGGCGATTCGGTAGCCAGCACAGTGTCCTTGGGATTGATCCGGAACCCACGCGCGGCGAACAGACCGTCTGCTGCGGTCAGGTCAAAGGTGAACACCACCTGGGGCATGGAGGGACCACGCCCCTCGCTGCGGACCTGCCGCGCGTCATAATCCCGCAGCACGATGACACCCTTGGGATTGGCGCGGCTGTCGGTCAGCCCGCCGATGATCGAGATCGCTTCCAATGCGCTGATCTCTTCCTTCTGGAAATAGATCAGCCTCTCCGTTCCGGTGGCGCCCAGCGCGGTGAAATAGCGGCTGTCTTCCTCGACCACGATCTTGTCGCCGCCCCGCAGCAGGATATTGCGCGACGCATCCGAGAACAGCCGTTCCGCCCGCATTTCATAGGTGCCGCCCTCCCGGATCAGCCGCACCAACGGATTGCGCAGGTTCAGCGCGATCCCGCCCCCGGTCGCCAGCATCGACAGGATCGTATGATTGCGATCCGGCAACGGATAGGTTCCCGGACGGGCCACACCCGCCACCAGATCGACCGAACTCTGCCGCCCCGCGACAAGCGAGACCTGCACCTGCGCCGAAGGCACGATCGGCTCCAGAGCGGCCTGAATCTGGCGGCGTGCATCCTCGGGCGTCTGGCCTGCGATCTGGATCTCGTCGAGATAGGGCACGAAAATCGTGCCACCCGGAGAGACTGTCAGGCCGGTCAGTGCCACCTTCTTGTCCATCACAGGGGTCAGAAGTGAATTTTCCTGGCTGTCCCAGATCACCAGATCAATCCGGTCACCGGCACGCACCAGCGGGCTGTCCGGCCCGCGTGTCCCTTCGGGCCAGCGATAGCTGCCGGACCAGCCGGTCACAGGCCATTGCGAGATCTGCGGCAGGTTCGCCCGCGTGACCGGCATCACCTGGAAAGTAGGGGTACTGCTGTCCTGTTCCCGAAGGACTTCTCCTGTCAGCGCAGCACCGCGGGGAAGGGTGCAGGCCGCCAACAAAAGGCAGGTCACGCCAGCCTGGATCATCTTCACAAAAAACCGCAAAACCCTTTACCCCACGATCACACACCCGGTCCTTGCGGAACTTCCTACAGCCTGCGGCACGTGTTAGACAGAAAAAAGTAGCGAGTGCGACTTGGTGTTTTGACGTGACGATTCCGATCCCGAACATAGGTGATTCGGCGCGGCTGTTGGCTGGCCTCCCTGATCGGGATGCACAGCCATGACTCCGGCCAAACGCGCCGTAGACCTTGTCTTCGGATTGGGTCTCTCCCTGATCCTTGCTCCGCTGGCGCTGTTGATCGCACTGGCGATCCTTCTGTGTGACGGACGCCCCGTCTTTCATGTCGCGGAACGCATGAAGAGCCCGGATGAGGCCTTTTTCCTTTGGAAATTCCGCACCATGCGTCCATCAGCTGTCGATGCGGGCGTATCGGGCGGCGACAAGTCGGACCGCATCACCCCGCTGGGCCGTCTCCTGCGCCGCAGCCGTCTTGATGAGGTGCCCCAGTTGATCAACATCCTGCGCGGCGACATCAGCTTTGTCGGCCCACGCCCACCCCTGCGCCGCTATGTCGAGCTTTTCCCGGGCTCTATGAGCAGGTCCTGCGCCAGAGGCCCGGTCTGACCGGTCTTGCCACCCTTGTTTTTCACAAGGCAGAGGAGCGTTTACTGGCTGGCTGCCGCACACCCGAGGAAACCGAGGACGTCTATACCCGCCGCTGCATCCCCAGAAAGGCGCGTCTGGACATGATTTATGCTGCAAGGCGCAGCATCTGGTTGGATATCCGGCTGATTTTCGGGACAGTCTTCAGATTTCTCTTACCCTGATGTGCAAAATTGGGTTTCATTGCCAAGAGTTCTGGCATTCGCACGTTTGATGTGCAAAGCGACTGAGGTGGCGCGGGCTGAGGGCAACCCGATATCCGTGCCGGTGTAGGTAAAGAGTTTCGGACAGGTCATGTCCGCCCCGCCAGTCGGTCTTTCAGGGCCGACATCCGCGAAGGCAGGGCGCATGGATCTGATCCATGGTAAGGCTGATCGTTTTGCGTCACGCGGTTTTTGATTTCTGTATTTCCCTGTCGCGCCGCCAAAAGCGGCTGGTCCTGCTGTTTCTTGACTGCGTCAGTGCGGTCTTGGCCCTTTTCCTTGCCGTGATCCTCGTGGCCGGACAACTTCCTGATTCGGGCATGATGCGCAGCCTCATCCCCTATGTTGCGGTCGTCCTTCCCGTGACAGGCTGCCTGACGCTTCATCTCGGCCTCGACCGGGTCAAGCTCAATGCCTACCAGCTGCCAAGCCTGCTGAACTCGTCATCCATCGCCGCCGCGCTCGGCATCGCAGGGCTGACCACTGCGACGATGATCGGCGGCACTTTGCCCGTCGGCGTGTTCCCCGTGCAGTCGATGGTTTTTCTGATCCTGACCGTCAGCAGCAGGTTGGTGATGCGCAATGTCCTGATGTGGATCTATCGCCACAAGCGAATGCGCAAGCGCGTGCTCATCTACGGCGCAGGGCAGACCGGGCAGCAACTGGCCGCTGCCCTTGCCACCGACACGGAAATTCAGCCCGTCGCCTTCGTGGATGACAATCCTACTCTGCAAAGCCTGACAATCGGCGGGCTGATGGTCCATACGCCGTTGCGGATAAAAGAGATCATGGAACGTCAGCGGATCGACCGAGTCGTGCTGGCCATGCCGTCAGTCAGTCGGCCCGTGCAACAACGCATCGCCGCGCGTCTGCGTGCCATGGGTTGCGAAGTGCACGCCCTGCCGTCCTTTGCGGATCTTGTGCGCAACGACAAGCTTGGCCAGCAGATCGCGCCTGTTGAACTGTCGGAGCTTCTGGGTCGGAACGGGCTGGAACATGATCTGCCCGGCGTCAACGATGCCTACGCGGGTCGCAACATCCTTGTCACCGGCGCGGGCGGCTCGATCGGATCCGAGATCTGCCGGCAACTCATATCCTCGAAACCCGCTAGTCTTGTCCTTCTGGATCACAGTGAGCCGTCTCTCTATGCCATTACGCGCGAGATGCAGGAGTCTGACCTGTCCTTCAGAGTCGTCCCTGTGCTGGGATCGGTCTGCGAGGCTTCGCTGGTCCGCCATGTCATCGCGGAACACCGGATCGACGTCGTGCTGCATGCCGCCGCTTACAAGCATGTGCCGCTGGTCGAGACGAACATGCTCGAAGGCATCCGCAACAATGTGCTGGGCACCAAGATCCTGGCGGATGAGGCCCGCGCAGCCCAGGTGGAACGGTTCACACTGATCTCTACCGACAAGGCCGTGAGGCCGGTGGGGATCATGGGCTGCTCCAAGCGTCTGGCCGAGATGATCGTGCAGGACCTCGCCACCCGCACAAGCAGCACGGCCTTTTCCATCGTGCGCTTCGGTAACGTCCTTGGTTCATCCGGGTCGGTCATTCCGCTGTTTCAGGACCAGATCGCGCGCGGCGGCCCCGTGACTCTGACACATGACGATGTGACGCGCTATTTCATGACCCTGCCCGAAGCTGTGCGTCTGGTTCTACTGGCGGGCACCTTCTCACGCGGCGGCGATGTGTTCGTGCTCGACATGGGTGCCCCGGTTCCGATCCGTAAAGTCGCCCGCCAGATGATCGAGGCGGCCGGCTACACCGTGCGCGATGAACAAAACCCGCGCGGTGATATCGAGATTGTGGTGACAGGCCTGCGCCCCGGCGAGAAGCTGCACGAGGAGTTGCTGATCGGGTCCGACATGCTGACGACGCCGCACCCCAAGATCCTCAGAGCGCAGGAAAGCCATCTTTCCGAACTTGAAATGGCCTCGGTGCTGCAAACCTTGCGCCGGGCGCTGGACGCCCGTGATGTCGAAACCATGTCCGGTCTGCTGGGCCGCTGGGTCGAGAACGCAAGACAACTGGATGCCGCCTCGGGCGACACATAGGGTCGCGTCGCCCTTGAACCTGTAAAATCCAACGCAATGGCCCTGTTTCAGCCACATTGCCTGAAGCCGCTCTTAACCTGCCCGAATCCATTCTGACCCCGGTGAGTCAACGGCCGGGGGGCCGGGGGAAACGGGATGGGCAACTACAGGTTCGCGTTCAGCGGTGTGCTGGGCGCTGGGGTGCAGAATTTTGTCAACGGGATCACGGATCTTGAGGTTCTGACCGGACCGGGCGATCCGCTGCTTGTGTCGATGACCCGACCTGGAACGGTCGGGGGTCTGGCGCTGTTCAACGCCGCTACCGGAGCAGTGCAGCGCACTACGCCAGTCGCACAGGATTTTCTGCAACTGACGCCACCGGACCTGGCGCTGCTGCAAACCGGCGGGCAAGACCATCTTGTCATGTTTGGCCTGCGCGATACGGCCCTTCTGGCCATGCAGGTCTTGCCTGCGGGCGGGCTTGGCGCCGTCCAGCGTCTTGTCGCACCCGGTCAGGACCTCGGCTCTGTCACAAGACTGGTCACGGCCGGTTTCGGCGAAAGTGTCTATCACTATGCCGGTATCCGGGGAACAGGGCTGCTGCGCCTGGAAGGCGGGGCTGGCAATCAACTGCAGGCGGAAGCCCTGTCCCTGACAGGGGCCGGATCGCGTCACATGGTCAGCGATCTGACCACCCTTGCGGCAGGCGGCCGTGACTATGTCGTGACCGCTTTTGCCTCGGCGGACACGCTGTCGTTGTTTCGCGTCAACGCGGGCGGCGCGCTGCAACGCATGTCGGACTATGGCGCGGCACAGGGCCTTGGGATAGACGCTCCCACCGCGCTGGCTCCAGTCAGTGTCGGGGGGATCCAATACACTGTCGCGGCCGCAACCCTCAGCTCATCCTTGAGCGTGCTGGAACTGCAACCCGGCGGCACCCTGATACCGGTCGATCATGTCATCGACGATCTGAACACGCGGTTTCACCGCGTTACGGCGCTGGAGGCGGTGACGGTTGCCGACCGCACCTTCATCCTTGCGGGTGGCGGGGACGACGGGGTCAGCCTGTTCCTGCTGCTGCCCGGCGGGCGCTTGCTGCATATGGACAGCATGGCCGACACGATGAGCGCCACCTTGGACAATGTCTCCACCATCGCCGCGACCCGGATCGGTCAGAACCTGCATGTCTTTGCCACCAGCGCAAGTGAACCCGGGATCACCCGACTGACCGTGGACCTTGGGCAACCGGGCCAGACACAAATCGGGACCACGACGGGCGAAGCCATGACCGGCGGCGCACAGGACGATATCCTGAGCGGTGGGGCCGGGAACGACACCCTTGCCGGAGGGGCAGGTAATGACATCCTGATGGACGGACCGGGCAACGACACTCTGACCGGTGGGGCAGGTGCCGACACGTTCGTTCTGGCCGCTGACGGGATGTCCGACGTGATCACTGATTTTCAGCGTGGCGCGGACCGTCTGGATCTCAGCGCATGGACTGGCCTGACGACCGCGTCACAATTGCGGATCGACCCGCGCAGTTGGGGAGCGGAAATCCGTTTTCAGGCCGAAGTGCTTGAACTGCGCAGTGCAACGGGCGGGGCGCTCAACCGGGCCGACGTTCTTTGGGCGCCAGTGCTGAACCTCACACGCGCGCCTGTCGGGTCCCTTTCTCTCGCATCGCAAGGTGATCCTGACACGCCGCCTCCGCCTTCCCCGCCTCAGCAGCGGGATCTGCTGCTGACCGGCACCACCGCCAATGACGTTCTGACTGGCGGGGATGGCAATGACACGCTGGACGGTGCTGGCGGAAATGACCGCCTGACCGGCGGACGAGGGAACGATCTTCTGATCGGCGGGACCGGCAATGACCAGATTGACGGCAATGACGGACAGGACAGCCTGCTGGGCAACAACGGCAACGACAGGCTGGAGGGCGGCGCGGGGGACGACGATCTGCGCGGCGGCGGAGGGCGCGACACGCTGTATGGCGGCACGGGAAACGACAGCCTCCATGCCGACGCCGGAGAGGACTGGCTTTTCGGTGGGGCGGGCGAGGATCTGCTGGTCGGCGGGCCGGGCGGCGACGTGATGGATGGCGGTGCGGATGGCGATCTCTACCTGTTCGATGATCAGGACAGGATCGCTGACTCCGGGACCTCGGGCCTGGACCGCGCGATTGTGACGATCGAGACAGGGGCGGTGATATCGCTGTCCAACTAGATCGGCCTTGAACAGGTGGAAGGGGCTGCGGGCCCCGACGCGATCAACGCCACAGGGTTCCAGGGCAGCATCCGGATCCTTGGGCTGGATGGCAATGACACCCTGACTGGCGGGTTCTTCAG
>Ga0209345_10002987_pt1 | contig 17874 bp, 11 predicted proteins | sample Cruoilmetagenom7_FD_187294 | JGI IMG/M metagenome (GOLD analysis project Ga0209345, IMG submission 187294) | Oil polluted marine microbial communities from Coal Oil Point, Santa Barbara, California, USA - Sample 7 (SPAdes) (version 2) | ecosystem: Environmental > Aquatic > Marine > Oil seeps ...
TTTAGTTCTTTTTCATTTGCTGGATTGTCAGACAAATACCCGCTGAATTCTTTCTGAATTTCCTTAATCGCATCGGCAGTTTTGTCAATTTGCACTGAAGTGTAAACAAAAAAAGGTCGTTGTCCTATGGCGGCTGATAGTGCACTGCCAGCACCATATGACCAATGTTTGTCTTCTCGCAAGTTCATGTTCAGGCGTGAAGTAAAGCTTCCGCCAAATATTGTATTCATTACGTCAATGGCAATAGTGTTATCGGCATTGCTTGATGGTGCAACATGGCCAGCAATAATAGTGCTTTGAATTGCTCCGGGCTTGTCGATCAAATAAAAGCTTGCCTGGTTTTTTAGGTCAACCGTTTTAAGTTTTTTTAATGGAATTTTTTGTTCAGGGTTTTCCCAATTTGAAAATATTTTTTCGAGTAGCGGTATGATTTCTTTTTTTGTAATATCTCCCACTATTACTAAGGTTGCATTATCAGGTCTGAACCAGGTCTGGTGAAAATTTTCAAGATCGGCTTTTGTAATCGAATTAACGCTCTGGGAAGTGCCTTTTCCGGTAAATGGTATGCCGTAGGCATGATCACTGCCATACAGAAGGGGCGGCAAGGTTCTTAGAGCCATAGACATTGGTCTGGATTTTTCTTTATCGATTGCGGCCAATATTAAGGGTTTGACCCTGGAAATATCCTGATCACTAAAAGCCGGATTTAAAATAATATCTGCATATAGTTTTAGTGAAGGTTTCAGATTTCTCTTCAGAGAGGATAGGCCAACACTCGACGTGTCGAGTGTTGAGCCGGCAGAAATACTTGCTCCCAACATTTCCTCTTCATTACTGATTTCAAAAGTTGAGCGTGACTTTGTTGCTTCTTTCAGCATCGCCAAGGAAAAGTATGAAGTCCCCAATGTATGGTGTTGGTCTGCTGCATAACCGGCATTAAATTGCATTTCAAATTCAAGGATGGGTACCTGATGTCTTTCAGCCAACATAACCTTTAGTCCATTTTCTAAAGTAAAGTGTTCGATAGTTGGCAAGGTAAAATTTGAAGTTGATTGTAGTTTTGGGAGTTGAGTGCGGTCGGCCTGGGGTTTGTCTGACAGGTATTGTGGGAAAGGCAAAACTTCCAGTATATAACTGCCATCGCTAAGCCAGCGCACGCCGGCTTTCTGGATGTTTTTTGTAGAAGCATTTTCAATAATTTTTAACTGCTCAAGGTATGCGTCAGGTTTGTTGAAATATACTTGACCGTTTGCCAGTAGTTGTGCTTTCCCGGAAACCGTTTCAAGTGCATGCACCATACTGGAGTAAGTAGTGGTTTTAATACGAGCAAGTTCTTTTTTGTTAGGGCCTTTTTTTAACAAATGTTCAAGCTCTTCATCTATAGCTGTTTCAAGTTGTTTCAGAGGAATGCCTTTTTTTGCATCAGCCATAATCCATACCTGGCCGGCGATTTCTCTGCCGTAGAAAAAGGCTTGCACGTTGGTTGCAATTTGATCTTTGTAAACCAGGCGCTTGTAAAGTCGAGAGTTTTTTCCGTCAGCTAAAATTGTAGTTAACATATCAAGCATTTCTGCATCAAAACTACCCGATTCTGCTGTGTTCCAGACTTTAATAAGACGAGCATCTGGAACCTGGTCATACATGATTTGGCGATGAGATCCGGAGCGTTTTTCTATCCATGATTTCTGCTGGGTAAGTGGCCCACCACTAGCGATGTGACCAAAATAAAACTCGGCTTTCTGCCTGGCGGTTTCAAGATTGATATCGCCTGCCAATACCAGGGTGGCATTTGCTGCGCCGTAGTATTTTTTAAACCATTGATGGACGTCATCCAGTGTGGCAGCGTTTAAGTCTTCCATGGAGCCAATTGTTGGCCAGGAATAGGGATGACCTTCAGGAAAAGTATTCTTGCCCACAATTGACCAGGTCAGCCCGTAGGGCTGGTTTTCACCCTGGCGTTTTTCATTTTGTACCACGCCTCTTTGTTCATCCAGTCGTTCCTGGTTTATAGCACCAATCAGATGCCCCATTCGATCAGATTCCATCCATAGGGTTAGATCCAGTGCCGATGTTGGAACAGTTTGATAATAGTTGGTTCGGTCTGTGCTGGTTGTGCCATTCATTCCGGTAGCACCGGCTTTTTCAAGTGGCATAAAATATTCGTCGTTATAATTCTCACTACCGTTGAACATTAAATGCTCAAATAAATGAGCAAAACCGGTTTTACCAGGTGATTCATCCTTTGAGCCAACATGGTACCAAACGGATACGGAGACAACAGGCGTCTTGTGATCTTCATGCACTATGACGGTCAAGCCGTTATTAAGCTGGAATTTATGGAAAGGGATGGCTAAGTCATCAGTATTGGTGTTGGCCAGTGTAGAAAGAGGCAGGAATATAAGTAGCCAAAGGGCAGAACTAAAGCGAGTGAAATTTATCATTTAAAATGACTCAGTTAATTTAATTAATTGGCTTTGAAATAGTCGACCTTGATTAGATTAAGGCTAACATAGCATTAAGAAATAGATTATGAATGAGTTAAGATAAAAAGCAAAAAATGGATGGTTTTACTTTCTACAGGGTCAGATTCGTGACATCCACAAACAAAGTGATTGATTGTCCCGGCTGTAAATATTTTTTCTTACCGAGGTCATTCCATTGAGTAAGCTGGGCTACTCTGACATTAAACTTGCTTGCAATTCTGGAAAGAGAATCACCTTTTCTCACTTTGTAGTGCACTTTGCGTACGGCTTGTGGGCCGTTATTGTTTGTATGTTTGCGTCCTGTCCAGATAGCCAAATTTTGTCCAATTCTCAAAGAATCTTTTGGTGACATGTTATTCCACCGAGCCAGGGATGAGATTGAAACCTTATATTTTTTGGATAAACTCCATAGAGAATCACCGCTTTTAATTTTATGCGTTATTTTGGATTTTCCTGGTACGTTTCTTTGTTGCCTGCTGATCAGGCGTTGCCGAGAGGTTAACTGATACTTGTTCAGATTTTTGGCAGAGCTTGGAATAAGTAAGGTGTGTCCTGCACGAATTCGATTGCTGCTCAAGCGGTTTATTTTTTTTAATAAGGTTGTAGTGACATGATGTTTTTTGGCAATTTCGCTTAAGCTGTCGCCAGATTTTATGCTGTATCGTTTCCAGCTGACCTGCTCTTCGGGAGTTAATTGTTGTAAAGCTTCGCGAAAAAAATCAGCGTGAGGAATGGGGATTAGGAGATGATGAGGGCCGTTGGGATCTGTAGCCCAGCGATTAAATCCGGGATTTAGTTGGTAGAGTGTGTTTAATCCCAGATCTGCCATAGATGCCGCTTGTGCTAAATCTATTTGGCCACTCAATTCAACTTTTTCGAAATAGGCAGCATTGTCAATATGTTTAAGAGAAACATTATAAGTTTCCGGATCATCTATAACTTGAGCCAGGGCAAGTAATTTGGGCACGTAAGCCCGGGTTTCCTTAGGTAAGGAAAGAGACCAGAAGTCTGTAGGTCGATTGCGTTTTTTATTTTTTCTAATGGCTTTGCTTACGGTGCCTTCGCCAGAATTATAGGCTGCAAGGGCATGAAGCCAATCGCCTTTAAAGCGTTTGTTCAGGTATTCCATGTAGTCCAATGCGGCTGTTGTTGAGGCGGTAATATCTCTACGCCCGTCATACCACCAATTTTGTTTTAGACCAAAACGTTTTCCTGTTGCAGGAATAAATTGCCAGATACCCGATGCCTGACCATGAGAATAGGCAAAGGGATCGTAAGCACTTTCAACAATAGGTAGTAAAACCAGTTCCATTGGTAGATCACGTTTTTTAATTTCCTGAGAAATATGAAATATGTAAGGTTCTGATCTGGTGAGAACACGATTCATGTAATTTTGGTGTTTAATATACCAATTTCGTTGCGAGCGGATTTTTTTATTGTCCAGTGTCAGGTCAAGGGTGAAATGTTTTCTAAGGTGGGGCCAAATAATGCTCTGGTTTACAAGATAAATATCTACAGGATCGTTTAGATTTATTTTTGTGCTTGGCTGAGATTTATCCTTTGGCAATATACCGTCAATTAAGGTGCCTAAAATTGAGTGATTAACCTTGCCAGATTTAAAGTCGGGGTTTCCTTTGTCATAAACTTCATGAAAAGGGCAGTAGCCCAATTTATCATAATTGCTCCAATGTAAAGAAGAGGTATGAAGTTGGGAGCAGCCTGATGTAAAGAATATTAAAATGACCAGACTCGCTGAACGATATAATCTGTAAGTCAGGGTATTTGAGTACCTGGCCTGGTTTTTTTCTGGAAAAATCATATTTTACTTTAACAGGATGCCCTGCATCCAACTTCCTGAATAGTGTGGTAGAAGATCGAAATAATTCAATAAGTATTTGATTGTAAGAGCATAAATGAAACATGGTTGCTTGCAAAGTAACTGGGACACAAATCAATTAATTAGCTTTAAATTACGGTTATTGGATTACTCCGGGACACTTAGATAAACTATAATACAAAATCACATTGTCAAATCCCGGATTGGTGAAAGAGGGAAATTATGGCTTTACCTCGGTTAATAAAATACGAGCGCAACACCCATAGGAAACAACTTAAGTCTGAATTATGCCAATGGTTTGACACCCCCCTGGGTATATCTGTTTTAGAAGTAGAAAAGCAAATTTTGAATCATGTTTTACCAACCTGCTTTGGCTACCACTCTTTGTATGATGGTGTCGGCCCTGCTGAACAACTACTTGAAAGCAGTCAGATTCAACATAAGGTATGCCTAACCAAAAAACCTCTGGACAATCACCGGGATCAACCTGTATCCATGCTGGGTGCCACTACTGAGGCGATACCTCTGGAAAATAACAGTATCGATTTGATTGTAATGCACCACAGTCTGGATTATGAACGAAGCCCCCATGGCGTGTTACGCGAAATGTCTAGAGTATTAATTCCCGGTGGGAGTATGGTAATTATTGGATTTAACCCCTGGAGTCTCTGGGGCGGCTGGAAAGCATTACGTTTTAAAACCTATTCTCGTGATAAAATATCAACGGCTCTCTGGAATACACATTTTATTAGTCCTTACCGGCTGACGGACTGGTTGGCACTACTTGAAATGGAAGTAGAAGGCTGTGAGAGTGGTTTTTATTATCCGCCCTTGGGAGGGCGCATAGGTAAAATGTTGCATCAAAATTCATGGCGAGGAGTGAATAGCTCTTACTGGTATTCTAGACTCATATCAAAATCTCTGGCTCAAAGGGGTGCTATTTACGTTATGGTGGCAAAAAAAATGACAGCTTGTGTAACTCCGGTAAAACCACGATTGAAATTTCGCCGTAGTTCAATTGTTGCTGTACCGGCTGCTCGCCTGGAGTCTGTTAAACCTGAAAACCGCAGTTGGTCGGCCCAAACTGGCCGTTAACACGACTATGATACGTTATTTTAAAAAGTGAGATTCCACCCCTTGGGGGAGTCCGGCTCCTCACTCGATAGCACGCTTATTGGATCCGCTAATGTCGCAAAAAAGCTCGAAATAGCCCGCTAGAGCCTGCCCCGCGAAGCGTATTGGGTATGTTTACTTTTTTTACTGTATTATCGAACCCAATAAACGTACTCTCAAGCGAGTCCAACCGCGGTTTCCAGGTTAAAAAACTAGCCCGGATATTTCGTGAATTGCCAAGGTGATAACGCCGGGCTGATGCGTAAGGAACGTGCTCGCGACTGTATTACCTAGTTATTCATAGGTTGAAAGGAGCATGTGCGTTCCTTACGCATCAGAACAAGTTAGCATTTGGCAAGCGGCGAGCTTGGTACAAACTGTCTTTTCGCGTAAAGGCAACAATCCCAGCAATCATGCCGGCTACAAAGTAAAAATGTAGCGTATTCATGAAATATCCGGGCTAGAGCCATTTGAAGATTAGTTGTAGAGGACTTTGCACGTATGCGACAAATAGTACTGGATACTGAAACCACAGGACTTGATCCAAAACAAGGTCATAAAATTATCGAGATTGGTTGTGTGGAATTGTTGAATCGTCGCTTAAGCGGCGAAACTTTTCATGTGTATATAAAACCTGAACGAGAAATTGATGAAGCTGCGATAGAAGTCCACGGTATTACCAATGAGTCTTTGTTGGACAAGCCGATTTTTGCTGAAGTTGTAGATGATTTTCTTGCTTTCGTGAAGGGCGCTGAATTGATTATTCACAACGCACCTTTTGATGTAGGCTTTCTCGATGCCGAATTGCAGGCATTGAAAACCAGTACTTCTTGTGTGAATGATGTTTGTACAGTTTTGGATACGCTTAAAATGGCCAGAGCAAAACACCCGGGGCAAAAAAATAGCCTGGATGCCCTGTGTCGACGTTATCAAATTGACAATAGTCACCGAGATTTACACGGTGCTTTACTGGATGCCGAAATTCTGGCTGAAGTCTATTTAGCGATGACGGGAGGGCAGGTGTCGCTATCTTTAACGAATAATATCAGTGGGTTTGCATATGCGGGTGAGGCGAAATCAGAAGTAGAAGAGGAGATAAAGCGGCTTTCTAAAGGCAGAAAAACTTTAAGAGTTATCAAAGCGAATCAGTTGGAACTGGATCAACACGGAGATCAACTGAATATTTTAAGTAAGACATCAGAGACCGGTTGTTACTGGATTGAATTGGAAGATTGAGGTTAGCAGTTGTCACCAGGGGAATTTCATTTGCAGCGATTAAGGGAATTTTCATGAAAAAGCGCTTTTGAGCTTAAAAATGCAGTCGAATCACGAAAATCAATGTAACTAATTGATATGCATAATATTTTTGTATCTATTCATCACCCGCAAGGTGAATGGGGTAATTCATAATTCCCCATGCGCACCTAAAAGACCTGGAACCTGCCCCATGAGCACCGCGAATGCTTTGGGTAGAGCCTGTTAATTCATGGGAAGCAGGTCATATTTTTGCTATCAACTCAAGAACCACGTAATTTTGAGAACGTAATGATTTGAGGCTTTGTATGACCTATCACATACAATATTTAAATAAGTGACTAAAATCATAGATCTAGATCCACAATTAAGAATAATAGTTAATCGGCCGGGTAGAACTATTTTGCAGCTTGCGGAATAATTTTCAGTGGATAGAATTTGGTAGACCTTTAAATCGAGTTAAAGGGTTTAAGGATTAAAAGTAACTAATATGATCAAAGGCTTACTAAGAATGACAGGCAGGTGTTAATGACAACTATAAAAGATTCCGGTTTGCTGGGGCTTGTAAAAGAAGAGATGGATGTGAGCCTGCAGGAAATAGAAGAAAAACTGGAAAAGTTTATGGACAGCCCGGAGCATGGTGAGCAACTTCTGAAAAGCTGTTGTTCTCATTTACACCAGATTGGTGGTGTATGCCGTGTAGTGGGTATGCCTGCCGCATCTATGCTGGTGGATGAAATGGAGGAAATTACCAAGAATATCTCTATGAAAGATGACATTACCAGAGAATTGTTTCTTGAAGGTCTTGGCCAGGGAGTGACCATGCTTGCTCGATATTTGTCCTATGTTGCTCTAAGCCAGAAACTCATGCCTGAGATATTGTTGCCTACTATCAACGAAATTCGTCTAATAGGTGATAAGTCCCGTTTGCCTGAAAACCATTTTTTTGATTTTACTGTTACGCCTCAGGAGTTAATAAAAAAATTACCTGAAGTGAGTAATGATGGCGTAGAACCTGATCAAAAAAAATTCGCAGATAATTCGCGTCGTCTAAGAAAAATGTATCAGGTAGGTTTGGTGGGCGTTATTAAGAATGAAAACCTTAATCCTAGTTTAAAATTAATGCACAGAGCGTTAAATCGATTGCTCCAATTATCCGGGGATATAAAAGTAGCATCAATACTGCAACTTGGCATAGGTGTTATAGAAAGTTTTCAGGGTGGGGATGTAGAGGTTAACCGAAACCGTAAAATGTTATTGGGTAAGCTGGATCGAGTTTTGAAGATTACGACTCATGGTACGGAGGAATATCAAAATATCGAGCCTTCAGAAGATTTAATTAAAGAATGTATCTATATCATTTCTCTAGGCCAAAACAAGGCGAACCTGTTTTATAAATCCCAGCTGGATCTGGAGAGTAAACTTAGTGATAAAATCATTCGAACCCATTTAAGATGTATGACAGGCCCTGATGGATCGGCTATTAATGCTATAGTAGCTGCATTGCAGGAAGAATTATTGATCGTTAAAGAAGCTTTAGATTTAAGCAATCGCGGTAAGCTTGATGATCAACTTCAAGATTTAATTGAAAAATTATATCAAATTGCTAAAACTTTAACGGTTCTGGAACTGGATAAAGTCAGTGCAGAAATCATACAGTGGACAGAAAAACTTTCGGAATTATCGGGTGATGACGAAGATACCACTGAAGAGATATTCAGTAATGTGGCTGATTTGTTATTCCGAATTGATAACACTGTCAACCATATGCTTACGATTAAAATTACTGCCTCTAATGAAGACAAAGAATCTGAAGAAGAACAGGAAGCTAAAATTTCCAGTAGTATTTACGACGAAGCCAAAACTATTGTTGTGAAGGAATCACGTTTGGGAATAACAAACGCAAAAAATGCCATTACCTCCTACATGGATGCCGGATGGGATGTATCCCACCTTGTTGATGTCCCCCAAACACTTAATTCTGTCAGTGGGGCTCTATTATATTTGAAGCTCTCAAGAGCTTCCCTGATTTTTAATGAAAGTAAAGTATTTATTCAGGAACGCCTACTGGAAAATGAAGTTGAAAAACCGAATACACATATGATGGAAACGCTTGCAGATGCACTTTCGAGTATTGATTACTATCTTGAAAGTATGGAGGAACAAAAGCCGATTGGTGATAGTGTCTTGTCGATTGCAGAAGAAAGCATGGATGAGCTAGGATACCCCGTAGCGGCTGTATAATATGGCAACACCCATGAGATGCTTTTTAAGGCAGCTGCTAGAAAACTTAATGAATTTGATACGGGGCTTTCATGGATTTGGAATTTTTACCAGGGCTGGTTGAACCTGAAGGTCAGCAAGGTGCAGCTAACTGGTTTTTGTTTATTAAGGATAAATTCGTCGTGCTTGAAGGCGATGTAAAAAATCCTATACCTTATTTCCCTTCTCTCGAAAAAGTAGGACTTCAAGCTGTCTCACGACATTATCTTGGTCAGTTCCGAGGCGAACCCTGTTATGCCTGTGAATTAAATTCATTGGTAGATCTGCCTTCAGGCTTTGCTGTCACTGACCTTAGAATGATGATCGGACGATTACCTGAAAACTGGTTTATGATAGCGGGCATGGCTCGCCAAATTCTTGACTGGGACGTTAATCACACGTTTTGTGGCCGATGTGGTGTCGAAACCCACTACCATGGAAAGGACAGGGCAAAAGAATGCCCCCAATGCCATTTGCTTCAGTATCCAAGGCTATCCCCCAGCATCATTGTGTTGGTGACTAGAGGTAAGGAGGTCTTATTGGCGAGGTCGCCCGGGTTTCCCCCTGGAATGTTCAGCACCCTGGCAGGTTTTGTTGAACCTGGAGAAACCATAGAACATGCTGTTCATCGAGAGGTATTTGAAGAGGTAGGTATTAAGCTTAAAAATTTACAATACCAGACCAGCCAACCCTGGCCTTTTCCCAATTCTTTAATGTTGGGCTTTCATGCTGAATATCTAAGTGGTGAACTCACGATAGATAATGTAGAAATAGTAGAGGCTGGCTGGTGGTCAATTGATCAATTACCTATGATTCCACCGAATGGATCCATCTCTCGACAGTTAATTGATCAATATCTTCAGTTCTGCACAGAAAGTTAGTTCAAGCCATTATAAATTGGTATGGAACTATAAATTAGCCTAAAAACGGCGGTTGGGCGCAGAAAAAAGATGTTTGCAATTGGAGTGTTTGGAAAATTTATAATTCGGGTATTACCCAATGCACTCGCTGTGCTCATGGGGCTGGCTCTCACCTTAAGGGTGAGGAACGGGTTTAAAAATAGTCCAGGTGTGCCAGGGGTATGCGTGGTCTTTCGTGATCCAACGGCGGTTTTCAGGATTGTACATCGCGGAGAAAAAAATGGGGTTTGATTGGCTTGCAATCATTTTTGTTGGAGCGGGAGTACTGACCCTGTTTTTGACAATTTATTTTTTAACTCGCGAGCGGTGGTTTAAGCAGTGGCTAAGAGGTACCCTGGGGATTTCCCTGGTTGTTTTTTCATTATTATTGATTCTGGTGGCAGTAAATTTATACACCTATCAGCAGTTGACCAGTGAAAAACCCGTAGCCACTATTAGCATTAAAAAGCAGGGCAGGCAGGATTATACCGTTGAAATGGAAGAGCCAAACGGAAAAATATCCTCTTTCGAATTATACGGCGATCTTTGGCAACTGGATGCACGTATTATTAAATGGCATGGTATTTTAAGTGCTGTAGGACTGAAACCGGGCTATAAACTGGATAGAATTCAAGGGCGATATATATCCATTGAGGACGAACGTTCGAAACAAAGAAGTGTATATGCCCTAGCTGAAGTAACATTGGGCATTGATATCTGGAATGCTTTGCAAAATGATTCCATTTGGCTGCCATGGGTTGATACCAGTTATGGTAGCGCTACATATGTCCCTATGAAAGATGGGGCAATCTACACGGTTAATTTAAGTGCAACGGGCTTATTGGCACGCCCTTTAAATGATGTTGCCGAAAAGGCTATTCTTAACCATCGTTAAACCTCTGGTAATTGATTGAAGTAGCCCAGATTTTAGCAATGGAAAAAATCCTTCTCATACCCTGATTACACCATTCTTGCCTATAGCACCAGCAGTCTGCCCTGTGAGCGAAGTGAGTTGGCATGTACCATACCATTTTAATACTCAACTATGATTAATAGCTTAGCCTAGGTTTAAGCACTTCTTGCTGGTATTATGTCTGCAATTCAAAATTATTTTTTATCCGGGTAAAACTATCTCCGGGCCTTTCTATTCAGGTTATTTAACGCACGCTTTCCTCAGGAGATTACAGTGGCAGCATTTTTTGCAGAATATGGTTTGTTTTTAGCGAAAGCCGTAACCGTGTTGGTGGTTGCTTTATTGATAGCCGGTGGTGTATTTGCTTCGGCTAGTAAAGGTAAAAAAAGCCTTGCAGGTACTATAAATGTAAAAAAACTGAATGATGAGCTGGATAAAATGAAAAAGGTCATTAACCATAGCGTTTTATCCAAAGATATGATCAAGCTGAATGAAAAAGAAGAGAAAAAGAAAGATAAAAAGGATAAAAAAGAGGAAAAAAGGGCAGAAAAAAATTCTAAAAAGACGGCTAGAAAAAATAATGAGAGTGATCTGAAGGCCGAAAGCAAGCAGAGTAAAAAGCGTGTTTATGTGCTCGACTTTCATGGTGACGTTCGGGCATCCCAGGTGGAAAATTTGAGAAATGAAATTACCGCAGTACTGATGGTGGCCAATGAATGCGACGAAATAGTATTACGCCTGGAAAGCCCGGGGGGTATGGTTCACACCTATGGGCTTGCTTCATCTCAACTAGAAAGAATAAAAAGAAAAAATATAAGCCTTACTATCTGTATTGATAAAGTGGCGGCCAGTGGTGGTTATATGATGGCATGCCTGGGAGACAATATCCTGGCGGCCCCCTTTGCGATAGTGGGTTCTGTAGGTGTTGTGGCTCAGTTACCTAATTTTAACCGTGTATTGAAAAAAAATGATATCGATTATGAATTATTTACCGCTGGTGAATACAAGAGAACAGTGACCATGATGGGTGAAAATACCGATAAAGCGAAGGAGAAATTCCAGGAAGAACTGGATGATACCCATGTCTTGTTCAAGGAATTCGTTTCCAGTCATCGTTCACAACTTGATGTTGATGAAATAGCCACAGGTGAGCATTGGTACGGGATTCGTGCTAAAGATAAAAAATTGATTGATAAGATAATGACAAGTGACGAGTATCTGGTGGATATTTGCCGGGAAACGGACGTATACAGTGTTAAATATGAAAAGAAAAAACATGTGCTAGATCGGGTTGGTTTAGCTGCAGAATCCACAGTAGACAGACTATTTTTCAAATGGTTAAGCAGACTTCAACGGCAACATATTTCTTGATGTATTAGCTCAAGGGTGCCTCTAAAAATAGTAATTTTTTCGTGAGAGCAAGGAAGCCCCGCACGGACGACTGCATGGCCACCACCACCACCACCAACAGTACCCAAAACACTCGCTGCGCTCACGGGGCAGGCTCTAGGCGCTTTTAGGCGATGCAGGAACTACGATTCCATGGACGGAATCGGTGTAGAGTCGAGCCGGGAACGGAGACCGAGAGCGACGCAGGAAGCAAAAGCCGAGTGTATCAGGCATACATAAGGAGTCGAGTACGGAGCTTATGTACAGGACATACGGTATGCCGATTTTGCAGGAGCAATAAATCGACGACGTAGCTATCGCGGAAAAAGTGCATTTTTAGAGGTGCCCTCAATACTGTATCAACTCGTTCAATCTTGTAAATTCATAGCCATTTCATAGCTTATCGATTAGTATTTTGTTTATTCTGTGTTTTCCAGGATTATATCATTTAAAACTACTATTTCTTCAGGGAAAATCATGGCCTTTAATGCCTTATTAGTGACTAAAAATAATAATGGGGAATACAAAAGTGAAATTTCTCAAAAAGAGATAAAGGATTTGCCGCCAGGTGATGTGCTGATCAAAGTGCAATTTTCTTCTCTTAATTTTAAAGATGCCCTGTCAGCCAAAGGTAATAAAGGCGTTACCAAACAGTTCCCTCATACGCCGGGTATTGATGCGGCGGGTATCGTAGAAGAAAGCGACTCGCCGTTATTTAAAACGGGCGATAAAGTACTGGTTACCGGTTTTGATCTCGGTATGAATACGTCTGGTGGCTTTGCTGAATATATAAGGGTTCCAGCTAAGTGGATTATTAAATGCCCGGGATTAATGGCTTTAAAGGAGGCAATGGCGCTTGGTACCGCAGGCCTGACGGCGGGCCTATGTGTGGATACTCTTTTACAAGTGGGAATCACACCTGCTTTTGGTCCAATTTTGGTCACTGGAGCGAGTGGAGGGGTGGGTAGTATTGCAGTATCTTTATTAAGTCAATTAGGTTTTGATGTGCATGCTGGTACTGGCAGTATTGAGCATGAAGACTACTTAAGAGGCCTGGGTGCTGTTGCTATTGTTTCCAGGGAAGAGATGCTTGAAGGCTCTGACAAAACCCTGTTAAAAGAAAAGTGGGGTGGTGTAATTGATACAGTAGGGGGCGACATATTATTTAATGCGATCAAGGCAACTTGCTACGGAGGAAGTGTCAGTTGCTGCGGTATGGCCTTATCCAGCGATTTCAATGGCAATGTTTTTCCGTTTATTCTTCGGGGTGTCAATTTGTTAGGCATTGATTCAGTTAATCTTCCGCTAGATGTTAGAGAATATATTTGGGGTCAGTTCGCCTTGCCCTGGCGATTACAGAATTTTAAATCTATTATAACTGAAATTGGTTTAGATGAACTTCCTGAATATTTTGAAAGAATATTAGCGGGCAAAAACCGTGGAAGGGTTGTAGTTAATATTTAGCACCACTGAGTTTATTGTTTACGGCATTCTTGTTTATAGATTTTGAGGTGTCCTTAAGACTAGCCCGGATAATTCGTAAATTGCGAAGGTGATAACGCCGAGCTGATGCGTAAGGAGCGTGCTCACGACTGGATTACCTGGTTATTCATAGGTTGAAAGGAGCATGAGCCTTCCTTACGTATCAGAACACGTTAGCATTTGACAAGCGGCGAGCCTGGTGCAAACTGTCTTTTCGCGTAAAGGCAACAATCCCAGCAATGGTGCCTGCTACAAGGTAAATTGTAGTGTATTCATGAAATATCCGGGCTAGTCCCGTCTTAGTTTTGCTGATGAAGCAATGGGTGACGGGTAACGGAAGCTCACAATATACGTGGAGATGATAAATGTGAGTATAGTTGCTCCCTGAATAATATGAGACGTCGTGGAGCTGATTAGGGCACTATTAGCAGCCATATAAGCGATTAGAAGCGAAAATTCACTATTTTGTCCAAGCCTGAATCCCACCTCCCATGATAGTTCTTTAGATTCGTTTATATTTATGAGTAATAAATAAAACACAACAGGTTTTAAAATCAGAACACCCATTGCGATTATTATAGCGGGAAAAAAAATCAATTTAATTAAGCTTAAATCAAAACCGGCACCCAGGGAAAAGAAAAATAACACCAGAAAAAAATCTCGCAGAGGTTTGAGGCTATTCGCAATGTAAATGGAAATAGGGCTGCTGGCGACAGAGATGCCGGCAATAAAAGCGCCTATTTCAGCGGATAGACCTATGCTATGGGCAAGCTGCGCCAACCCCAGGCACCAGCCGATGGACATTAAAAAAATATATTCCTGAAAATGATCGTATTTTTCCAATAAAGGTAAGAATATATATTTTACGAAGCTAAATGCGCTAAACATTAAAATTGGCAATGTAATCAGAAAACTTGCTAGCCCTTTCAGGTGGGCAAAGGCATCACCTGTATCTCCGGATTTTAAAAATATAATAACTACAATGGCCAACAGATCCTGTAGTAGCAACATGTTTACCACTACTGCACCCGCGTGCTTGTGGTGTAACACTGTGGTTGGTAATAGTTTGATTCCAATAATGGTGCTTGAAAAAACTCCGCTGATGCCAACAATAATACTTTCCAGTAAGCTTAAGCCAAATGCATGGGCAATGGAAAAACCCAAAAGAGTAAAAACCAGGGCGCTAACAATTGCTTCCATTGCTGTACGCGTTGAAAGTTGAATCAGGTTTTTCGGTTGTAGGTCAAGACCAAGTAAAAAAAGCAGGAAAATAATACCCGCATGGGCAATATCTGAAATCAATTCAGCGTTAGTAATCAGTTTGAGACCAGAGGGACCGAGTAAACACCCTAATGCGATATAGGCTACCAACAAAGGCTGGCGAGTATAAAGAGCCAACGTAGCTAAAACAGCCGCACCAGAGAAAATCAGGAAAAATGAAAAAACAAAGTCAGCTTGCACGTTTGAGATTCTGAAAGGGTTAGAGGAAATTTGCCAAAAGCAAAAACCAGTGCTAGTAAATAGTATAATGGAATTAAAGAAAAAATCTGATAAGCAGGTACATAAATTCTGGAAAACACACTTATTTCCAATAGCTTAAAGGCGTATAGAGACTAATCAGGAGCTTGTGAGGTTTAACCCGGATGTTTCATGAATAGGCTACAATTTTTCTTGTAGCCGACACCATTGCTGGGATAGTTGCCTTAACGCGAAGTGTATTGGGTATCATTCACTTTTTTTACTGTATTATCGAATCCAATAAACGCATTCTCAAGCGAGGCCAAATGCGATTTCTAGGTTGAAAGGGGCAATCTAAAAAATTTGAAGGGATATTGCTCAATTTCTTCTAAAGCTTGGCAAGGGATTGCTTAAATCTGCTTGATAAGTGAAGGAGAAATCTGAAAAGCCAGCCATTGCTTCCACAAGATCACGATCCTTACGAACCTCAAAAGCATTAAAACCACACCTTTCCATAAGTTGTAATTGGTCACGTAGTACATCGCCTGTAGCTCGAATTTCACCCTCATATTTATATTTTGTTCTAAGTTCCCGGGCAGAACTGTAACCGCGCCCATCACCAAAGGCGGGAAAGTGTATGGCGATCATTTCAAAATGCTCAAGGTCATTTTGAACGCATGACGGCTCTTCATCACTTTGTAAAATCAACCCCAGTTTTCCTGGGTGGGCAAGGCATAAATCGCGAAAAGAATGCCAATCTGAAACTGATACAACAATATCGCCGTCAGGAAATTGCAACTTTTCCTGTGTCAGGCTATCGGGCTGAACGTAGTTCCAGCTGCTGTCAATTATCTGCCGGTTTTTAATGATTTTTTGCATATACACGCTCTTTAAAAGGGGCAAGTTCGATACGGCGATAGGTGTCTATAAAGCGCTCACCTTCAATGCGGTTCTCAAGGTATACATGAATGATTTTTTCAATCACATTGGCAATGTCTTCTTCTTTGAAGGAAGGCCCAACTATTTTGCCAATGGCTGCATCTTCATTGGCTGAACCGCCCAGTGACACCTGATAAAACTCCTGACCTTTTTTATCCACTCCCAGTATACCAATGTGACCCACATGATGGTGACCACAGGCATTCATGCAGCCGGAAATGTTCAGGTCCAGGTCGCCAATATCATGCAGGTAATCCATATCTTCAAATCGACGCTGAATTTGTTCCGCAATGGGAATGGATTTAGCATTTGCCAAAGCGCAAAAATCACCACCAGGGCAGCATATTATATCCGTTAACAAGCCAATATTCGGGGTGGCGAATCCCAGGGTTTTTAGTTTATTCCAAAGTTCAAATAAATCGCTTTGTTGAACATCAGCCAACACCAGATTTTGTTCATGAGTACTTCTAACTTCACCAAACGAGAAACGATCAGCAAGATCGGCTATAGACTCCAGAGCGGTATCGCTGACATCACCAGGTGCCTGGCCGGTTTCTTTAAGGCTCAGGTTTATGATGCGATAACCAGGGGTTTTGTGTTGCACCGTATTCCGGTTTACCCAAATTTTAAAACTCGGGTTAGATTCTATATGGGAAATGAAGCTTTCATTATCGCCCGGAAATGTAAGGTATTCCGGATCCTGATAACAGGCTCTTATGCGTTCAATCTCAGCTTCAGGCAATGTCGTTGGCCCATCTCTAAGGTCAGCCCATTCATCATCAACTTTTTTTGCGAAAACATCGGGTGTTAATGCTTTAACTAGTATTTTGATCCTGGCTTTGTATTTATTATCTCGGCGGCCGTGGCGATTATAAACCCTCAAAATTGCCTCAAGGTAGGTCAGAAGGTGTTTCTCTGGTAAGAACTCCTTTATGAGTGGAGCAACAATCGGAGTCCGACCCAGGCCACCGCCCACAAAGACCTGAAAGCCTGTTTCCCCCTGAGCGTTTTTCACAACATACAGGCCAATGTCATGGACTTGTGTGGCCGCCCGGTCGGTTAAAGCTCCGGAGACAGCAATTTTGAATTTTCTGGGTAAGAGGGTGAATTCAGGATGAAAAGTCGACCACTGTCGAATAATTTCACAATAAGGTCTGGTATCAGCCACTTCGTCAACTGCCACTCCGGCATATTGGTCAGATGTAGTGTTTCTGATACAGCTACCACTGGTTTGTATCGCGTGCATTTGTACCGTTGCAAGGAGCTTTAGAATTTCGGGCACTTGCTCAAGTTTTGGCCAGTTGAATTGCACATTTTGTCGGGTGCTGAAATGGGCGTAACCTTTATCAAAATGCCGGGAGATATGAGCCAGCATTCGAATTTGTTTCGAGTTCAGCATTCCGTGGGGAACTGCAATTCTAAGCATGGGTGCATGGCGTTGAATATACAGGCCGTTTTGCAATCTCAGAACCAGAAATTCATCATCACTTAGTTTGCCTGCTAAATAACGTTCGGTTTGATTCTGGTATTGAGCAACACGCTGTTCAATAATTTTTTGATCTTTTTCGGTGTAGAGGTACATAATTTTTACTGCAGATGTTATTTGGTTGATAATTTGTGTATGTTGTTTTTACTCGCTTGCAGCCAGGTACTGGTTTTTTCTATAGCCATTACTTCCACTGTGCGGTATTACCTGCTGTAAGGTTTTACCTATAGGGTAGTGGGTCAGGGGAGTGAGCCCACAATGCAAAGTATATGCAACAAAGTTATAAGTTATTGCCTTTTTTTATAAGCTAAAGGTATTAGATAGCCGGCTATTATATCCATTTCAAAGGGTATACAACA
>Ga0209345_10002988_pt1 | contig 17872 bp, 21 predicted proteins | sample Cruoilmetagenom7_FD_187294 | JGI IMG/M metagenome (GOLD analysis project Ga0209345, IMG submission 187294) | Oil polluted marine microbial communities from Coal Oil Point, Santa Barbara, California, USA - Sample 7 (SPAdes) (version 2) | ecosystem: Environmental > Aquatic > Marine > Oil seeps ...
CCCGGTGCCGAGGCCGCGATCAAGGCGCATAAGGCGCGCGGTGACCGGCTGGTGCTGGTTTCGGCTGCCGTCGATGTGGTGGCCGAGCCGCTGGCGCGCGCGCTTGGCTTTGACGATGTGATCTGCACCCGCCTGACATGGCCCGCCGGGGCGCATGGCCCGGTGCTTGACGGCGAAAATTGCTATGGCGCGGAAAAACTGCGCCGGATCGACGAGTTGCAGGCCGAGCGCCCCTTCAGCCCCCCGACCTATGCCTATAGTGATCACGTCTCTGACCTTGAACTTCTGCGCGAAGCGGATCACGGTATCGCGGTAAACCCTTCTAAACGCCTGCGGCGCGCCGCATCGGAACACGGCCTTGAAATTGTCGATTTCGAAGCCTCTCCCTCTTATTCTGACAGACTGGAGCCCCCCCAATGAAAGCCATCATCCTAAGCGCCGGTCGCGGCTCGCGCCTTTTGCCGCTGACGGAAACCCGCCCCAAATGCCTTCTGGAAATCGGCGATACCACTATCCTTGGCCGTCAACTCGATACGCTTGAGGTCGGCGGGGTGAGCGAAGTCGTGGTGGTCACCGGTTTCATGGCCGCTCTGGTCGAAGAAGAGGTCGCCAAACGCAGTGGCCCGATGAAGGTCACCACCTTCTATAACCCGTTCTACCAGATCGCCGATAACCTCGCGAGCTGCTGGATGGTGCGCGAGCATATGGACAGTGATTTTCTGTTGATGAACGGTGATACATTGTTCGAGGCCGATTTGTTGGCCGATGTCATGGCCAGCCCGCATGTCCTGCCGGTTCAGGTAACGATTGACCGCAAGGAGGCTTATGATTCCGACGATATGAAGGTACAGCTTGACGGCAAGCGGCTGGCCGCCATCGGCAAGGCCCTGCCGGCCGAGAAGGCCGACGCCGAATCCATCGGCATGCTGCGTTTTACCGGCGAGGGGCCGGGCATTTATCGCGCCAAGCTTGAGCAGATGATGCGCACGCCCGAAGGGGTGTCGAACTGGTTCCTCAAGGCGATTGACGCGATTGCCAATACCACCGGTCAGGTCGGCACGTTTTCAATCGAAGGCCGCCGCTGGAACGAGGTGGACACCGTCGAGGATTACAACGGCATCGACGCGCATTTCCGCCAAAGTTAACCGCGCCGATATGCAATGCGCGGGTCTGCAACTCTCGGTGAGGTGCAAGAGGTTGTGGTTTCCAAGGCTGAGGCGATGCTGATATACCTTTCCAAAAGTTGGGGGAATTGAGAATGGCATCTACATCGGCTCGGGCGCGCGGCGCGGCATGTCTTTTGGGCGCGGCCCTTGTTGGCCTGGTGTTTTCCGCCCTTCCGATGCAGGCACAAAACCAGGCGGTCGCAACCGAGCCGGCAACCGGGCAACCCGCCGCCGGGTCGGCCGCGCCGCGCGGGACCAACCTGTCGTTTGGCGGGTTCAAGGTGTCGGCGGATATGCCAATCCAGGTGGTCTCGGACGAATTGCAGATGGATCAGAACGTCAACACCGCGATGTTTGCCGGTAACGTCGATGTCGAACAGGGCGATCTGAAACTCAACTCTGCCACTGTTTTTGTCGAATACGGCATGATCGAGGGCTCGTCCAAGCCCAATCAGATCATCCGTCTGACCGCCAGTGGCGGCGTGACGATCACAAGCCCGACCGAGACAGCCGAAGCCGCCGATGCGGTCTATACGATCGCCACGCGCGAAATCGTGATGACCGGCGATGTGCTTGTCACGCAGGGGCTGAATACCGTCGCTGGCGAGCGGATGGTGGTGTATCTTGATGATGGCACGGCCGAGATGCAGGGCAGGGTGCGCACCTTTATCGACAAAAGCAGATCCAAAGACCCGGAGCCGGTTCAGTCCGACAGCGACCCGGCAGGGGAGACCGGTCAATGACGGCAGACGACCTCGGCGCTACACCGGGATCGGACGGGCTGCGGATTATCAACCTGCGCAAGAGTTACAAGCGCCGGATGGTGATCCGCGATGTCAGTCTTGAATTGCACCGCGGCGAGGTCGTGGCGCTTCTCGGCCCGAACGGTTGTGGCAAGACAACCTGCTTTTACATGATCGCCGGGCTGCTTGCGCCCGACGGCGGGCAGGTGACCATCGACGGAACCGATATTATCGGGCTGCCGATGGATAAACGGGCAAAGCTTGGGCTTGTCTATCTGCCTCAGGATGTGTCGATCTTTCGCGGGCTGAGTGTCGAGGACAATATCCTGACCATCCTCGAAATCATTCAGCCCGATGCAAGATTGCGGCGCGAAAAGCTTGAAGAGTTACTCTCGGATTTGTCTATCGCCCCGTTGCGTCACGCGCCCGCGCTGTCCTTATCGGGCGGCGAGCGGCGCCGGGTCGAGATTGCGCGCTGTCTGGCCGCCAATCCAAAATACCTGTTGCTCGATGAACCCTTTGCCGGGGTCGATCCGATTGCCGTCGGTGAAATTCGCACCATCGTGGCCGACCTGAAAAACCGTGGCATCGGCGTGCTGATCACCGACCACAATGTGCGCGAAACCCTGGAAATCGTCGATCGCGCCTATATCCTGCACGATGGCGGCGTTTTGATGAGCGGAACCCCGGATGAAGTGGTGCGCGACGAGAACGTGCGCCGTGTCTATCTTGGCGAGGATTTTCAGATGGCCTGACGGCCTCTGCCGGGTTAACCCCGCCTGCCGCAGCGCAGCACGTTGAAGTTTTCACGCCAAGCTGTATTGTCGGTCCGGCCTAAAGGATTTACCAGACCCCAAAGAAGCCTGCCGCACGATCCTGCGGCGCTATGGTTCAGTTCAAAGGAAGCCCCCGATGACAAGCGTCAACGACCCCCAGCCCGCCAAGCCCAAGACGCTCAACCGGCCGGTCCGTAGATTCGTGAAGCGCCGTGGTAAAAAGCTGATGCGGTGGGCGGCCAAGTTTCAGAGCAAGCAAAGTATCGTTCCCGATACGCCGTTTATCGACAACAGCCATTTCCCGTTTCTGACCGAGTTCGAGGACAAATGGGAAACGATGCGCGATGAGGTTCAGGAAATCCTGAAAAATCGCGAGGATATTCCGGGCTTTGAAGAGGTCTCGCCCGATCAATACCGGCTTGCCAAGGCCCGTCAGTGGAAGACCTTTGTGCTTTATGGCTTTGGTCAGCAGCTGCCCAAGAATTGCAGCAAGGCCCCGGTCACAACCGAGGTTCTCAGCCGCGTGCCGCATGTGCAGACCGCCTGGTTTTCGATTCTGGCGGCGGGCTATCACATCCCGGCCCATACCGGCGTGACCAAGGGAATTGTGCGCGCCCATCTGGGCCTGATCATCCCCAAGGACCGCGAAAAATGCCGGATTCGGGTGCAGGATCAGATCATGGCATGGGAGACCGGCAAGGTCTTTGCTTTTGATGACACCTATGAGCACGAGGTCTGGAACGACACCGACGAAGAGCGGGTGATCTTGCTGTTTGATTTCGATCGGCCGATGCGGTGGCGTGGACGGATGCTCAATAACTTCATGCTTTGGTTGATGAAATTCACGGCGTTTTATCAGGAGCCCAAGAAAAACCTCGCCGATTTCGAGGACCGCTTCGAGGCCGCCGCACGCCGGGCAGATGCCAATCTGGAAAAGCTGAGCGACTGAGGCCCGGCCTTTTCGCCCGGAAAATGAGCGGCATAGCTGCGGGTGCAGGCCAAACAGAGGGGGGCCTGGTGCGCGCAGGGCGAAATGAGCGGGATTTCGCCGAAGCGCTCACAAAGCCTGTGAACAGCTGCCGCAGCAAAAGGTCAGAAAGCTGCGTCCTGTTGGGGGGATCGTGTTCGCCTGATTACATGTCATCCAAGGCATGCCTTACCTTTGATCTGCTCGGCAAGGCCATGATTTGAAAGGTTAATTTTTGGTTTCTTTTGCTTGTGCGGCGGCTTTGGCCGGGCCAGGGGCGCTTTGTGCGCAATTTGGCCCAAAGCTTTAACCTGCCGGGGCTTTCTGGCTGAAAAAGCAGGCTTTTATGGCAAAACTGTAATACCAATGTGATGTGCGTTGAGGCGCCTTTTCGTGGCATTGCAACATACCAAGATCGTCGACGGCGAATCTGTCGTGTGATGACGCCCATTGAGCAGAACCAGAGGTGACTGATGTTGACCCCCAGCGTAACTGAAAGCGGTGTGCCGCGTCGTAGCGGAAATTTTTCATCGCTTACCGATGCCCTTGATTATGCGGCGACCGGCAATACCGGGCTGAATTTTTATGCGGCGGATGCCTCGCTCATTGCGGCGGTGTCCTACTCGGAGTTGCGCGATCAGGCGATGACGCTTGCAGGTCGGCTTGCGGCGGTTTTCCCGCGCTTGTCGCGGATCGGTCTTATCGCCGAGACCTCACAGGATTTCATGGTTGCCTTCATGGCCTGCCAATATGCCGGGCTTGTGCCTGCTCCGCTGTCGCTTCCGGCGGCGTTCGGTGGGCGTGATGCCTATCAGGGACAGGTCGCGCGCACCGCGGAAACCGCCGATCTGGCGGTTGTCATGGCGCCCGAGGATCTGGTGGAACTGCTGACAGGTGCGCTTGCGCCGCTTGATATCCCGGTCATCGCGCTCTCAGGTGCCGATCTTGCCGGGGACAGTGTCACGCCGGTTCCGCATGGTGCCGGTGATCCGGCCTATATCCAGTTTTCTTCGGGCAGCACCAGCGCGCCCAAGGGCATCTATGCCACTCAGGCCAGCGTTTCGGCAAATTGTCATGCCATTATCAACGAAGCGTTGATGATGGATGAAACCGATCGCTGTGTGTCTTGGCTGCCGCTTTATCATGACATGGGCCTTGTCGGCTTTTTCATGGTGCCGCTCTATTCCCAGACCACTGTCGATTACATTTCGCCGACGTCTTTCGCGCGGCGCCCGACAACCTGGCTGAAGCTGATCAGCGAAAACCGTGGCACCATCGTCTATAGCCCGAGCTTTGGCTATGATCTCTGTGCGCGTCGTTACCGCGGTGAGCCGCTGGATCTTAGCTCGCTGCGGGTTGCCGGCATTGGCGGCGACATGGTGCGCGATGACGCGATGATGGCCTTCAGCAATGCGTTTGAGGCCAGCGGATTCAAGCAAACCGCGCTGGTGCCCAGCTATGGGCTTGCCGAAACCACCCTTGGCGTGGCGTTTGCGCCGCTTGGCGTCGGCCTGCGTCGTGACAAGGTCGATACCGGGCGCATGCAGACATCCGGCCGGGCCGTGCCCGCGTCGGACCTGTCGAAGCCTGGCCAGGTTCGCACCTTTGTCGCCTGCGGCAAGCCGATGGCCTCGCTTGATCTGCGCATTGTCGATGAGACCGGCAAGAACCTCGAAGACCGCAAGGTCGGTCAGATCATCCTGCGCGGCCCGAGTGTTGCCGCCGGGTATTTCCGCGCCGAAGAAGATGCGCTGACACCGCTGACACCGCTGACGGACGCGGATGGCTGGTTGGAAACCGGCGACCTCGGCTATTGGCTTGATGGCGAAGTGGTGATCACCGGACGCTCCAAGGATCTGATCCTGTGGAACGGGCGCAACATCTGGCCGCAGGACATCGAATGGGTCGCCCAACAGACCGGCGGCAAGAACATTTCCGGCGCAGGCGCGTTTGAAATCAACGAAACCGATGGCGGCACCCGCATCGTTCTTCTGGCGGAATGCTGGTCGCGCGACGAGGCCGTGCGCGAGCAGCTCTTGCACGACATCTTGGCGGCCACCCGCAAAACCACCGGCGCGCCGGTCTCGGTTGAGCTGGTTGGTGTGCGCTCGTTGCCGATGACCAGCTCGGGCAAGCTTAGCCGGGCAGGCGCACGCGCGCGCTATCTTGCCGGCGGCTATAATACTGCCCCGGTAGAAGATTCGCTTGCTGCTACCGCTCCGGTTCGCGGTGCCTGATCAAACCGGCACGGCGGGCCAGGTATCACAGATCAAAATTGCGCTGACGGGGGCCACCGGTTTTGTCGGGCGCACCCTTCTGGCAAAGCTTGACGCCGCGCAGGTGCCTGTCACGGCGCTTGCGCGCGCGCAACCCGGTCGCGAGTTGACCGATGGCGCCAACCTGCGCTGGATCACCGGCGAGATGGATCAGCCCGACAGGCTGGCGGATTTTCTGGCCGGGGCCGATGTGGTGATCCATTGTGCCGGGGCCACCAAGGCGCTTGACGCCCGCGCATTCCACAGGGTCAACGCCACCGCCACCGAGACCCTTGTGCGCGCCGCGGCGCAGGCCGGTGTCGGTCATTTCATCCTGATGTCGTCACTGGCGGCCTCGCGCCCCACGGTTTCGGATTACGCCGCCTCCAAGGCCGCCGGCGAAGAGCTTACGCGTGCCGAGGCGGGCGATATGGCCCTGACCACGGTGCGTGCGCCCGCAGTGATCGGCCCCGGCGATCAGGCCACGGCGCCGCTTTTCTCGCTCATCGCCCGTGGCTGGATGCCGGTGTTAGGCGGAAAAGCGCGCAGCGCGCGATTTTCCGTGATCGACGTTCAGGACCTCGCCACCCTGCTGATTGATGTCGCAAGGCCCGGTGCCACGCCCGTCAAGGGCAGGACGTTCGCCCCCTATGGTCATCACAGCCTTGGCTGGTCGGATATGGCCGCCAGCGGCGCACGGGTAACTGGCCGAAAGGTGCGCGAAATTCCCCTGCCGATGCCACTTGCAACACTGGTCGGCCATGGCGCCGATCTGGCCGCGCGGGTGACCGGGGCGGCACAGGTTTTTTCCTCGGGCAAGGTGCGTGAAATGCGCGCCGGTGACTGGATCGGGGATACCCCCCTTGAAACAATTACGCCGCTTGATGTTACAATGCGCCGTTGCCTTAATCCGTTTCTGAGGCTAGGGAATGCGACAAACCAAGTCGTAGCTGACAACGACCGGAGTCCAGAATGAACCAGAAGACCGAAACCATGTTCGACCAGATTTGCGGCATCCTGCGCGCCCATACCAAGGTCGTTACCAAGATCGAGCCCGAAACCCTGATCGGGGCCGATCTTGCAATTGATTCCGTCGAGATGTTCGATCTCGTGATGGAGATCGAAGAGCAATACGATATCAGTTTCCCGCTCGAAGAAGCCTCCGAGATTGATACCGTCCAATCCCTGGTAACAGCGATCGAGCGCATTACAAATGTTTGACACCGAAGCCAACAAAAACACCGTATTCGCCAAGTTCGAGAAGCTGTCCGAACGGGTCGATAAATTGCGCTCTGCCGGGCGCACGCCGTTTGGCATGCGGTTTGACGAAATGCTGTCGCAGACCCGTGCCCGTGTCGGCAACACCGAGGTTCTGCTGGCCGGCACCAACAACTATCTTGGCCTGACCTATAATCCCGACGTGATGCAAGCCGCCAAGACGGCGATTGATACCCATGGCACCGCCACCACCGGCAGCCGTCTGGCCAATGGTACCTATAGCGATCACCTGGATCTTGAATCCGACCTCAAGGATTATTTCGGCGTGGCCTCGGCCATTGTCTGCACCACCGGCTATCAGGCCAATCTGGCCGCCCTCAGCACCCTTGCCGGGCGAGGCGATCACCTGTTGATCGACGCCGACAGCCATGCCTGCATCTATGATGCCTGCCGCCTCAGCGATGCCGAAACCATCCGGTTCCGCCACAACAGCCCCGAGGATCTGAACAAGCGCCTGTCGCGCCTGCCCGCCGAGGGCGCCCGCCTTGTGGTGATCGAGGGGCTTTATTCGATGCTGGGTGATGTCGCCCCGGTCGCCGAATTTGTCGAGGTCGCCCATTCGCACGGCGCGATGATCTTTGTCGACGAGGCGCATTCCATCGGGTGCTACGGCGAAAACGGTCGCGGTGTGTCGCAGGCACAGGGCGTGCTGGACAAGGTCGATTTCATTTCCGGCACGTTTTCCAAAAGCTTTGCCTCGATCGGCGGCTTTTGCGTGTCGCGCCACGAAGCACTTGAACTGATCCGTCTGGTCAGCCGCCCCTATCTTTTTACCGCTTCTGGCTCGCCCGCCAATATGGCCGCCGCGCGGGCCTCGCTCAAGATCATCGCGAGCGATACCACCCTTGGCAAATCGCTCTGGGATCGGGTGCATCAGCTCTACAACGGGCTGAGTGACGCGGGCTTTACCATCTCGTCGCCTCCGGGCCCGATCATGGCCATTTCGCGCCCCGACGAGCATGTCGCCGTGGCCGAATGGAATCACCTGATGGACCAGGGTGTCTATGTCAATCTGGCGGTGCCCCCGGCCACGCCGCAGGCCAAGTCCCTGCTGCGCCTCAGCGTTTCGGCGGCCCATACCGAGGCGGAAATCGACCAGCTTATCGCGGCGTTCCGCAGCCTGCCCAAGACCGCCTGATACCACCGGTCGGGCTTTCCCTTCCTTGGGACAGCCCCCGGTCTCGGGTCTATTTCCCGCGACGTTTCCTCAAAACACGTGCCCCTCGCGGCAACTCTGATCAGATCCGGCCACCCATCGGGGGCCGGATCATCAAACTGTTGCATCACCGGGATTGGCAGGCCGGGTGATTTGGGTTATGATTTGTCTAGTTGTATACATCCTCGAAAGATGTCTAGATGACCATGACGAGCGATCAGGACGCGGCGCGCAAAGCCTGGCTTGGCCTGTTGGCAAAGTCGCCTGCGGCGGATGTCGCGCGGCTTTGGGCGGCGTTACAGATTGATCCCAGCTATAGCGTTTTGCGGGCGCCTGAAATTGGCGGTGTCATGCTGCGGGGCCGGGCCGGGGCCGTTGGGGCGGCCTTCAACCTCGGCGAGATGACCGTGACCCGCGCCTCGGTCAAGCTTGCCGATGGGGTGGTCGGGCACGGCTATGTGCAGGGCCGGGATAAATCCCACGCTCTGACCGCCGCGCTTGTCGATGCTTTGATGCAGACCGGCGCCGCAGGGGCCATTGATGCGGGCCTGTTGGTGCCGCTTCGGGCGGCGATGGCCGCGCGCAAGGCGGATCGGGCCGCGAAGGCGGCGGCGACCAAGGTTGATTTTTTCACGATGGTACGAGGTGAGGATTGATGCAGGCGCATATCCTTGAGGGCGGCTTTGCCGATGAGCCGATCGAGGCATCCCACGCGTTTCGCGCAGTGATGACCGCGATGGCGCGACCCGGTGAAATTCTTGCGGTAAACGGCGCGCAGCCGCCTGCGCCGCTGTCCCCTGCGGCGGGGGCTGTTGTGCTGACGCTTTGCGATCCCGAAACGCCGATCTTTCTGGCGGCAAGCCACGACACGCCACAGCTGCGTGAGTGGATCGGCTTTCACACCGGCGCGCCGTTTGTGGCGGCGCAGGATGCGATGTTTGCCTTGGGCACCTGGGGCGCCCTTCCTCTGGCGACATTCCCGCGCGGCACGGCGCAATTTCCCGATCGTTCGGCGACGGTGATCGTCGAATGCGACGCGCTTTCCAACGGCGGCGCAACCCTGCGCGGGCCGGGGATCAAGCGGGAAACACAGCTTTCCTTGCCCGAGGTTGCGGCGTTTCAGGACAATGCGGCACGTTTCCCGCTGGGGCTTGATTTCATTTTCACCAGCGGGGCGCATCTTGCGGCCCTGCCAAGAACCACAAAGGTGTTCTGATGTATGTGGCCGTCAAGGGGGGCGAGCGCGCCATCGACAACGCCCATGCCTGGCTTGCCGAAGAGCGGCGCGGCGACCGGGCCGTGCCGGAGCTGAGTGTTGCGCAAATCCGCGAGCAGATGACATTGGCGGTCAATCGCGTCATGGCCGAAGGCTCGCTTCATGACCCTGACCTTGCGGCCTTGGCGATCAAGCAGGCGCGCGGCGATCTGATCGAGGCGATCTTTCTGATCCGGGCCTATCGCACCACGCTGCCGCGGTTCGGCGGCACGATCCCGATTGAAACCGGGGATATGCTCTGCGAGCGCCGCGTTTCGGCGACCTTCAAGGATGCGCCGGGCGGGCAGGTTCTGGGGCCGACCTTTGATTACACGCATCGTTTGCTGGATTTCAAGCTGGCGGCTGACGGTGAAGCGGGCGACGTGCCCCAAGGGACACCGAGCAACGCCCCCACGCCGCACATCAATTCGTTTCTGGACCGGGAGGGCCTGATTCAGGATGAGCCGGCTGGCGAGGATACGCCCCCCGACCTGACGCGCACGCCGCTTGAATTGCCCGCAGACCGGGCCTTGCGGCTGCAATCTCTGGCGCGCGGCGATGAGGGGTTTATCCTTGGCCTGGCCTATTCCACCCAACGTGGGTACGCGCGCAATCATGCCTTTGTGGCCGAGTTGCGGATCGGGGCGGTGGCGGTTGAAATGGAGATTCCAGAGCTTGGGTTTGCCATCGAGATTGGCGAAATCACCCTCACGGAATGTGAGACGGTGAACCAGTTTCAGGGCTCGAAAACCGCGCCGCCGCAGTTCACACGCGGCTATGGTCTTGTGTTCGGCATGTCCGAGCGCAAGGCGATTTCCATGGCCCTGGTGGATCGGGCGCTGCGCTGGAAAGAGCTTGGCGAGGATAACCTCGGCGTGCCTGCGCAGGACGAGGAATTCGTTTTATATCATAGCGATAACATTCAGGCGACGGGGTTTTTAGAACATATCAAGCTGCCGCATTATGTCGATTTCCAATCTGAGCTTGAGCTGATCCGCAAGCTGCGCCGCGAGGCGAAAGAAAACACCCCTCGCGAGGCGGCAGAATGAGCGACTATAATTTTGCCTATCTCGACGAGCAGACCAAGCGGATGATCCGCCGTGCAATCCTCAAGGGGCTGGCGATCCCCGGCTATCAGGTGCCCTTTGCCAGCCGCGAAATGCCGATGCCCTATGGCTGGGGCACCGGCGGGGTACAGGTGAGCGCCGCCATTCTGACGCCGGAGGATACCTTGAAGGTGATTGATCAAGGGGCCGATGATACCACCAACGCCGTCTCGATCCGCCGCTTTTTCCAGAAAACCGCAGGTGTCGCCGTGACCGAGGCCACGGCGCAGGCCAGCGTAATCCAGACCCGGCACCGTATCCCCGAAGCGGACTTGCGCGCCGATCAGATCCTTGTCTATCAGGTGCCGATCCCCGAGCCGCTGCGCTTTCTGGAACCCTCGGAGGTGGAAACCCGCAAGATGCACGCGCTTGAGGATTATGGCCTCATGCATGTCAAGCTTTACGAGGACATAAGCCAACACGGCGATATCGCCACCGCCTATGCCTATCCGGTCAAGGTCGAGGGGCGCTATGTGATGGATCCCTCGCCGATCCCGAAATTCGACAATCCCAAGCTTGAAATGGCCGGGATTCAGCTTTTCGGGGCCGGGCGGGAACAGCGGATCTATGCGATTCCGCCCTACACGCGGGTGGTGAGCCTTGATTTTGACGACTATCCGTTTCAGCCCACCAAAGCCGATCACGCCTGTGATCTGTGCGGTGCGCAGAACAGCTATCTTGACGAGTTGATCGTCGATGACGACGGCGGGCGCGTGTTCATGTGTTCCGACACGGATTATTGCAGCACCCGGCGCAAACAGGGCCATGTCGGCGCGCAGGGCGTGCCCTATGCGGAGGGTGCGACGTGACACCGCTTTTAGAGGTTGAAAACATTTCGAAATCCTATGGCGCACGGGTTGGTTGCACGGGTGTGTCGTTTGATCTTTATCCCGGCGAGGTCATGGGGATTGTCGGCGAAAGCGGCTCTGGCAAGTCCACCTTGCTCAATTGTCTGGCCGGGCATCTGTGCCCCGACCTCGGCGCGGTGCGGTTTGATACCCGCGCCGATGGATTGCACGACACCCTTACCATGAGCGAGCCCGAGCGCCGGATGCTGGGGCGCACCGATTGGGCCTTTGTGCATCAAAACCCGCGTGATGGCCTGCGGATGAACGTGAGTGCGGGGGGCAATGTGGGCGAGCGGCTGATGGCGGTGAACGCGCGACATTACGGTGATATCCGCGCTGCGGCGGTTGATTGGCTTGGCCGGGTCGAGATCGCGCAGGACCGCATCGACGACCGCCCGGCCGCCTTTTCCGGCGGCATGCAGCAACGCCTTCAGATCGCGCGCAATCTGGTGACGGGTCCACGGCTTGTGTTCATGGATGAGCCGACCGGCGGCCTTGATGTGTCGGTGCAGGCGCGTCTGCTGGATCTGTTGCGCGGGCTGGTGCGGGACATGAACCTTAGCGCGATCATCGTCACCCACGACCTTGCCGTCGTGCGCCTTCTGGCGGATCGCCTTATGGTGATGAAAGACGGGCATGTGATCGAAACAGGCCTGACCGATCAGGTGCTGGACGATCCGCAACATGCCTATACCCAGCTTCTTGTGTCTTCTGTCTTGCAGGTGTGACGCCATGATCCATGTTGAAAACGTCTCGAAATTCTTCACCCTGCACAATCAGGGGGCGGCCGAAATCCCGGTCATGGCGGGGGCCTCTCTCTGTGTTGCGCGGGGCGAATGCGTGGCGCTGACCGGGGCCTCTGGGGCGGGGAAATCCACCCTGATGCGGATGATCTATGGCAACTATCTGACCGCCTCTGGCCGGATCATGGTGGGCGAGGTGGATGTAGCAAGGGCCGCCCCGCGCGAGATCATTGCGCTGCGCCGCCGCACGCTTGGATATGTCAGCCAGTTTTTGCGCGTTGTGCCGCGTGTCTCGACGCGCGATGTGGTGGCAGAGCCGCTTTTGGCGACGGGTGCGACGCGCGCCGAGGCGCTTGCGCAGGCTGAAACGCTTCTGGCGCGGCTGAATATTCCCGAGCGGCTCTGGCCGCTGAGCCCGACGACGTTTTCGGGCGGCGAACAGCAGCGGGTGAACATCGCGCGCGGCTTTGCCTATCCCTATCCGGCGCTGTTGCTGGATGAGCCGACGGCGAGCCTTGACCCGGATAATCGCGCGACGGTGCTTGCGATGATCGGCGAGGCCAAGGATCGCGGTGCGGCCATCATCGGGATTTTCCATGACCGGATGGCGCGCGACGAGGTCTGTGATCGCACATTGGACGTTGGCCAATTTACACCGGGCCGGGCCGCATGAGCGGCCGTTTCATTGCCATTGTCGGCCCTTCGGGCGTTGGCAAGGACAGCGTCATGCAGGCCCTGGCGGCGCGCGATCCGTGTCTTGATCTGATCCGACGCGTCATCACCCGCCCCGGTGATGCGGGCGGTGAGGAATTTGACGGCGTGAGCGAGGCGGCGTTCGAGGCGCAAGAGACCGCCGGAGCCTTTGCCCTGAGCTGGCGCGCGCACGGGCTTTGCTACGCAATCCCGGCCACGGTCGATGCGGTGCTGGCCGCAGGGCGCGATGTCATGGGTAACCTGTCGCGCAGTGTTCTGATCGCGGCGCAGGCGCGGTTTGCCCGGATAGAGGTTATCGCGCTCAGCGCAGACCATGCCACGCTTGCTGCGCGGCTTGTTCGGCGCGGGCGTGAAACCGATGCAGAGATTACCCGCAGGCTTGAACGCGCGACCTTCACGCTTCCACAAGGGGTCAAGGCCCATGTGGTCGAAAACAATGGCGTGCTTGACGATTGCGTCGCGGCCATTCTGGCGCATCTTTATCCGGGGGCGATGGCCTGCAATACGGGGACCGACAAATGACCGATGACACCATCCTTGCCAATGCGCGCCTTGTTCTGAACGACGAGGTGATCCTTGGATCGCTCTGCATCAAGGATGGGGTGATCAGCGATATTGCCAGTGGCGGAGCGGTTTCGCCGGGTGCGCGCGACATGCAGGGCGATTTTGTGGCGCCCGGTCTGGTTGAATTGCACACCGACAACCTTGAGCGGCATCTGGCACCGCGCCCCAAGGTCGACTGGCCGCATCGCGCCGCCATTCTGGCGCATGATCGCGAATTAGCGGGCACCGGCATCACAACTGTGTTCGATGCGATCCGCGTCGGGTCTATCGTGTCGGGGGCCAGCAAACGCTATGGTCGATATGCCCGAAAGATGGCCGACGAAATCCTTGAAATGCGGGACGGGGGCCGGCTCAGGGTCAGCCACCATATTCACCTGCGTGCCGAGATTTGTTCCGAAACGCTCGTCGATGAATTTACCGAGTTTTCGGCTGATGACCGGATCGGCATTGTCTCGATGATGGATCACACACCCGGACAGCGGCAGTTTTCAGACCTGGCAAAGTATGAAACCTATGTCCGGGGCAAACATGCGTTTGGCGAACAGGAGTTTCGCGATTACGTGGATTTTCTCTATGATCTTCGGGCGCAAGTGGGAACCAGCCATGAGGCGGCGATTGTCGAGGCCGCCAAACGGCTGGGGGCGACCCTTGCCAGCCACGATGATACAACCGCCGATCAGGTCGCGACCAGCAAGGCCTATGGCGTCACACTGGCCGAATTTCCGACCACGCGTGCTGCGGCAGAGGCCTGTCACGCGCATGGCATTGCCACGATCATGGGCGCGCCGAACCTTATTCGTGGCGCGTCGCATTCCGGCAACGTCGCGGCGCGCGATCTGGCGCGGCTGGATCGGCTGGATATCCTGTCGTCGGATTATGTGCCTTCGGGATTGCTGATGGCGGCGGTTCAGTTGGGCGATCTTTGGGGCGACCTGCCGCGCGGCATGGCGACCGTCACCGCGCGCCCCGCCCGGGCCGTCGGTCTGAGCGACCGGGGATCGCTGCGCCCCGGACAAAGGGCCGATCTCATCCGGTTCGCGGTGCTGGATGGCACACCGGTCTTGCAGGAAACATGGGGGGCCGGGAAACGGGTGTTCTGAAAACCTGTCGGCCCTTAATCCCAGAATTCCGCCCGCAGCTTGCGTTTGTAAAGCTTTCCGGTGGCCGAGCGCGGCACCTCCTGGCGAAACTCAAGGCTGCGTGGGCATTTCATGGCCGAGAGTGTTTCGCGGCAATGGGCCAGCAGGGTTTTGCGCAGAGCGATGATCCGGCATCAGTTGCACAACCGCATGCACCGCTTCGCCAAAATCCTCATGCGGAATGCCAATCACAGCGGGATCAAGAACCGCCGGATGGCCACGCAGGATATCCTCGGTTTGCCTGGCGTCAGTTGGCATTTTCCGCCCCCGACAACGTCTTTGCGCGTTCTGCCATGGCCCAATCGCAAAACACCTGCGCCTGTCGATTAACTTGCTGGCGCGCCGAGGTGACAGAGAGCAAGTAATAGTCAAAACCGTCGGTCGTCGTCCGCTCGGAAAGCTGCACAAGTCGCCCCATGTCCAGATCGGCCTGCACCATGGCCAAAGGGCAAAGCGCCGCGCCCTGACCGGATAGCGCGGCCGCGCGCAGCAGATTGAAATCCTCAAAGGTCGCCCCGGTAAAGACAGCGGTGTCGCTCGTATCGCGCCTCTGCATCCAACCCGCCCAGCCCGAGGCATCGCCGTCATGCAGCAACCCGAGGCGCAGGATATCCTGATCGGTTTGCGCGCGGCCCCCAGAGCCCCGGAGCAAGGCCGGGCTACAGACCGGTACGCTTTCTCCGCCAAGGAAGAACTGACTTTTGACATTCGAAACCCTCGGCGCGCCTTTCGAGAAGACAAAGGCGAGATGGACATCCTGAAAATTGATGTCCTGGCCGTGTAGGGCATAAACGATACGGGTCTCGATGTCGGGGTGGGCGGCCCTGAACCGGCTCAGCCGCGGGATGAGCCAGCACATGGCAATCGACGGAATAGCCGCAATAACAAGGGCCTGCCCGGTGCTTTGGCTGCGCGCCCGTTGGCAGGCGGCCTCGATCTCGGTGAATGACAGCGACAGGCTATGGGCCAGGTCCATGGCGTGCGGCAAAAGCCGTGTCCGGTTTCCCTCGCGCTCGAAAAGCGGCTGGCCAAGCCAGTCTTCGACATTGCGAATCTGATGGCTGACGGCCGATTGGGTGACGCAAAGCGCATCCGCCGCCGCCCGGAACGACCCAAATCGTGCTACCGCTTCAAAGGCCCGAAGCGCGGTCAGGGGAGGGGGGCGCATGTCTGCCACCATAGCATTAGAAAATCTAATGCTACTGTGAAATGTGATCCTTTGACAAGTCCGGTGATTCAGGGCCTTTTTCGAACGCAGCGGGGTCAGTTTCGGCCCAAGAGGTTTTCAGGAGGATCCGATGGAACGCGAACGGTTGCAGACCTATGTAGATAACGGCGAAAAAGCAGTCCCGACGTTTTCGGACGCCGAAATGAATCGTCGCCTGAGCGCAATTCGCAGCTATATGGCAGAGGCCAAGATTGATGCGGCATTGTTCAGCAGCCATCATTGCATCAACTATTACTCCGACTTCCTCTATTGCGCTTTCGGGCGCCGTTACGGGCTATTGGTCGATCACGATATTTCAACCTCGATCAGTGCCGGCATTGATGGCGGTCAGCCGTGGCGCCGCACCTCGGGCGGCAGGAATGTGACCTATACCGATTGGCAGAAGGATAACTATTTTCATGCTATCCGCAGCCTGACCGGCGGCGTCAAGCGGCTCGGGATCGAGTTTGACCACATCACTATCGACACGCTGAACCTGTTGAAATCGGAATTCCCGAGTATGGAATTTGTCGATATAGCCGCCGCCTCGATGCGGTTGCGGATGATCAAATCGGCCGAGGAAATCGCGCATATCACCAAGATGACCCGGATTGCCGATATCGGTGGGGCGGCCTGTGTCGAGGCGATTGGCGTCGGCGTTCCCGAGCACGAGGTTGCGCTGCATTCCACCGCCACGATGGTGCGCGAGATTGCCAGGGTCTGGCCGGATGGCGAATTGCTGGACACCTGGACATGGTTCCAGTCGGGCATCAACACCGATGGCGCACATAACCCTGTGACCAGCCGCAAGATTGAAAAGGGCGATATCCTGTCGCTCAACTGTTTCCCGATGGTTGCCGGCTATTACGTCGCGCTTGAGCGGACGCTTTTTGCCGAAGAGGCCAGCGACGAGCATATCCGCCTGTGAAACATCAACTGTGCCGTGCATGATCGCGGCAAGGAGTTGCTGCTTCCGGGCGCCAAATGCAGCGATATTGCGAAAGAACTCAACGAAATGTTTGCCGCCGAAAATCTTCTGCAATACCGCAGCTTTGGCTATGGTCATTCATTCGGTGTGCTCTGCCATTATTATGGCCGCGAGGCCGGGCTTGAACTGCGCGAAGATTGCGACACCGCGCTGGAGTCGGGCATGGTCGTCTCAATGGAGCCGATGATCACGGTCCCGAACCACCTTGCGGGGGCGGGCGGGTATCGCGAGCATGACATTCTTGTCATCACCGACGACAACAACGCGGGCAACACCAATATCACCGGTTTTGCCTATGGTCCCGAGCATCTGATCGTCAGATCGTGACGCCTGCAAGCAGATCGGCCTGATAGGCGAAAATCGCGGGCAATCCACCGGTGTGAATGAACACCACCGAGTGCCCGCGCGCGATTTCTCGGTGGGTGAGGGGTTTCGACTGGAACTCTTGTGCCCGCTCGCTGCGCGGCGAGCCAAAGAAATCCGTCGAGGTTGCATCTTCGACAATCTCGCCATGGTCCTTGGACACCACCCTGTCGGCGACCTCGCGCGCGAATCCCATTTCATGGATGACCTGACGCGCTCGCTGTCCGCCGGGTGCGACAGGTGCGGCTTTACTATGATCCTGTCCTGTGCCACGCTCAACGTCAGGATTACAGTGTTCGAAAAGGTGTCGATGTCAAAGCTCGCAAGGCGAAAAGGCTTGAACAATACGGCGCCGGATACCCGGGCGAGCAGGATATTGAGCGCCATTCCTGAGGCAAAGCCCGATGTCGCGGCCGTTCACCGATCCGTTGATCCACCCAATTTCCTTAACTCCGGGCCGCGCTGAAATGCCCAAGTAAAAGCGCTATGCCTGACATCCCCGCCAGCAAGGGACAGATCATGACCAACGAGGTATTTCCATGAAAGATAGCAACGATATTGATCCGCTGGAGTCGCAGGAATGGCAGGAGGCCATTCAGGACGT
>Ga0209345_10002991_pt1 | contig 17855 bp, 18 predicted proteins | sample Cruoilmetagenom7_FD_187294 | JGI IMG/M metagenome (GOLD analysis project Ga0209345, IMG submission 187294) | Oil polluted marine microbial communities from Coal Oil Point, Santa Barbara, California, USA - Sample 7 (SPAdes) (version 2) | ecosystem: Environmental > Aquatic > Marine > Oil seeps ...
GAGCTCAGTGTTTTGAAGGGGCAATGTCTTGATCGTCGTATTGCTGACATGGTCACCATGCAGACCGAAGTTGCAATCTGGGAGAATAACCGAAATAACTCCTTGAGAAACATTGATTGGCAATTCACGATACCGGATGTACTAATAAAGTTAAAACGGTTATATCCGAGGATATAAATGTTACATGGTACTGGAATGTTTCTAAAATATACCACTTATAGAGCGAACCAGTCCATTGATCAGACCTGGTTTTGCTTCTTCAAATTTCAGGTTTACTTTGTTTGCAGTGCTTACAATTCGTGTTCTATAAATTTTCCACTTGATATTTTCACTTTTTATTTCTTGCCTCAATCTTGTTGCTGTACCCTGCTTCGCGTTTGTATCTTGCGATTGAGTAATGCTTTCTCCCTTCAAAGGCCTTTCCCGAATTTGTAAATCTGTAATCATGGTATAAAACACATCATCAACCAGAGCATCCCCAATAACACCAAGCGTACCTCCTACCAGGCCATAGACTGCTGTATCCCACCCGCTTCTAGTAGTTGCTCCTCCGATGACAGCGCCCAATTGCTGCTCCGCCAAATGCACCGCCATAGCCTGAGTTGAGTGATAATTCTGCTTCTCTCAGATCGGCCTTGCCTACTTGTAAGATATTGGCCTGCAGCATATAATTGGCCACAGTAGGATCGTCAACTATAGTATTACCATGACTGGTAATTTGATCCTTGATAGTATTTATTATGGATAAATCTTTGTCTAAAGTATTCCGGATAGCTATAAAAATAATTCGCTGTGAAGATGATACAGGCTCAAAAAAGATTGTATCACTCATTTTTGCCTGAATACTAAGGTTCCGTTTTTTTATCATCGTATGTGTAGCTGCACAGCCATTTAATATCAATACACATAATATCAATATATAAGGCTTCATCCTTTTTATGGATAACAATATCTAGTAAATCTCCTTTCTGTTTCAAGAGGAAAGAGGAAAAATTCTATAATTTTCCTGTCTTTGAAAAAATTGTATTGATTAATACTGTTATCTGGTATTATTAATTATTATCTAAAATAAAGGAAAAAATAATGGTAACTATTCAGCTAATATCCACAGCAATAGGTATAATCTGATTAAATCATGAAAAACTCATGTATAAGAAGTCTTAAAGAAAGGACCCGCTAAAAAGTATAATGATACGCTAGAGAATCCTACAAACAGGCAGATTCAGCCCTTGGGTAAAATGGCAGCATGCTGCAAATCATGGAATACAGACGAGAGAAAAACCTGGGTTAATAGACACCGAGAAGCTTTTAAGAGCTGGGAAGATCCAGTAAGTCACAGATGCAATAAAGGGCACCTTGAAAAATTGTTTTTTCGCAAGATTACAGTATCGCTGCGAAAATAAAGAATGCTCAGATACCCCATGTATGCTGCACTTTTTGATTTTTTGCGCTCCTTGTCCTCAGACGAAAATTCTAATTTTTCAAGGCACCCAAAAATTTTATCTTAAGGTCTATAGAACCTGCTTTTTACAAATGCGCCTGTTATAAACCCTGGTTTTTTTCGGAGAGCAATGAGCATCAAGAGTAAGGCGTGATGCCTTGTAATAGCTGGCTATTACGAGGCTAAAGCAACGCGGCTATTTATTTTCAGGGCCATTGAAAAATCGCAATGGCCTTTCGAGGTATAGCAATTGATTTGGATGGCTATGAGTATAAAAAGGTTTTAATATATGAAATCTCCAAGAATAGGCATAATATATAAACATAAACATAAACCCGCCAGAATTGAAGCTGGGAAGCTGGTAAAATGGATGCAGGATCGCGGCATCGAGTCAATTTCAGAAGAAATAAAGGTACAAGAAGCCATTTATTCTTGTCAGGAGGAGAAATCCCGTATTCCGAAAACCGTAAAATTTTTGGTAGTTCTTGGTGGAGACGGAACCCTTCTGGGAGCTGCTCGTAGGATTGGACACCATGGAGTCCCAATTCTGGGTGTAAATTTAGGTGGTCTTGGTTTTATAACCGTTATTCCCTTGAAACGTCTTTATCCTGCAATAGAAATGATGCTTGCCAGCCAACTAAAGACAGAAAAAAGGGTCATGCTGGAGACCAGGGTAATTAGAGAAGGACAGGAAGTATGTCGAACACAGGTTCTAAATGATATAGTCATTAATAAACAGGCATTGGCCAGAATTATTGATCTTGATGTTACCATTAATAATGAAGTCCTCACTACTTTTCGATCTGACGGTCTGATTATATCTACGCCCACAGGCTCCACCGCTTATAATTTGTCCGCTGGAGGTCCAATCCTTTATCCCACGCTGGAAGCATTGACGTTAACGCCCATTTGCCCCTTCACTTTGACTAATCGGCCTATTATTGTTCCAGATACGGCTTTAATTCAGATCATGACAGGAAAGGATTCCGATGAAAGTGTAATTATAACCTTTGACGGACAGGTAGGATTTGATCTTTATTACGGCGATCGTGTTTTAATTCGTAAATCCGAACAAAAAGTTAAACTTCTCATTCCTCCTGATCACAATTATTTCAATATCCTGAAATCCAAACTTATGTGGGGAGCTAAAAACTATAATCGACATGCAGACCATTAAGCGTATTTACCAGGTTAATCGGCGAGATATCAACTATTTAAGAACAACTATTGAATCCTATGACGGTATGGCGCAGGTACGGACTATTGATCCCCGTAAAGCATATATAGAAATCAGGATTGCTAATGGCTGTCAAGACATGGTCCTGGAATTATTGGCTTCCCTTAAAGAGGAAGAAGGTTTTATGCTGATTGAGATATCGATGGACGACTCGTAAAAAGTTCATAAACAGGCCAATGCCTGTCTGCGTACAGAGTACTACGCACAGGCAAATGGGGAAGTCCCTGGCCTGAGGTGGAACCATTTGAATTAACCTTAAGGGTGCCTTTGAAAAATTAGAATTTTTGTCTGAGAATAAGGAGCGCGAAAATCAAAAAGCGCAGCATACATAGGGTATGCGAGCATTTTTTATTTTCGCAGCGACACTGCAATTTGGCAAAAAGGCAATTTTTCAAGGTGCCCTTAAATTACGGGGAAAGGCAACCCTTTCCCGCCGAATAAAAAGTCGTTTTGCGCCTTTTTATTCGGTTATCAGATATAGGAGTTTTTTTTGGTGAAGAATAGTTTTTTTATAACAACCATGGGCTGTCAGATGAATGAATATGATTCTGATCATTTGGCCCAAACCTTGATCAATAATGGTTATAGCCCAACTAATGATCCTGGTCAGGCAAATGTCATCATAATCAATACCTGTACTATAAGGGAGAAGGCTGAGCAGAAGGCATTGAGTTCCCTGGGCCGCATGTCAGACCTGAAATGCAAAAATCCATCTTTAATTATTGGCTTGGCAGGCTGTTTGGCTCAGCAGAAAGGGGCTGAATTATTACGCAGATTTCCTCAGCTGGATTTTGTAATGGGTCCCAGGGAGATTGGAAGAATCATGGAGATCCTCAAAAAACTCGATCTGTCTCATAAAAAAATTGCTATTACCTGTCTGGATCGAAACCTTCCTCAAACCACAACAAGCAATGGCTTTCATAAAGGAAAAACATCCAGTTTCATTTCTATTATGGAAGGTTGTAATAATTTTTGCAGTTATTGTATAGTGCCTTATGTACGAGGCCGTGAAATTTACCGTTCACATCTGGATATCCTGTCAAATGCCCAAAATCTAATACAGGAAGGGGTTCGAGAGATTACTTTGATAGGTCAGAATGTCAATTCTTATACCTGGAAAAATGGAAAGAAATGGTATTTTTCTTCCCTCCTTAAAGAGTTAAATCGTTTGCCTGGTCTCCTTCGTGTTCGTTTTACAACTTCTCACCCTAAAGACCTCTCACAGAATTTAATCGACTGTTTTGGATCATTGGAAAAACTTTGCCCGCATATTCATCTTCCCTTCCAGGCCGGATCTAATACCCTTCTTAAGCGCATGAGAAGAGGATACACCAGGGAAAATTACCTTGAGTTATTAACCAAATTAAGAAAAGTTGTTCCTGAAATTGCTATCACCAGTGATGTTATGGTTGGTTTTCCAGGAGAAACCCAGGAAGATTTCGAATTAACCCTTGATCTAATTGAACAAGCACAGTTTGATGGCCTTTTTTCCTTTCAATATTCAGACAGAAAAGATACCTTATCCTATAAAATGAATAATAAAATTTCTAAAATTGAAAAAGCCAGACGTCTTGCTATCCTTCAGGAACAGCAAAAAGCAATTACACTCAAAAAGAATAAAAACCTTATAGGTAAAGTAGTTGAAGTGCTAATCACGGGACAAAGTAAACAGGGAGGCCAATTAAGTGGCCGTACCGATACTAATAAGATCTGTAATTTTACATGTGATAATCATAAATTATCAGGATTAGTCAATGTAATGGTTAAGCAAGGCTTTCTAAACTCAATTCAGGGTGAAGCCATGATATAGCTTAAAATCCAGGTCAGGGGGTTTAGTAGTAGGATATTATGGATTTAAACAAGATTGATTACAGTGATGAATTAATACTTATTGTTGACGATGACAAGGTTGTACGGGAACTATTTGTGGAAATGCTAAGGCATTTGGGTTTCAGGGTTTACTGTGTCAGATCTGCCAAAGAAGCATTAGCAGAAATTGGAAAAAAACCTTATACTTTCTTATTAACTGATATCAGGATGCCTGAGATGGATGGTCTCGAATTGATCAGGGATATACGTAACAACTCTTTTGATCTCTGTACAATAGCTATGACGGCTTATTCCAAGAAATATTCATATGTTGATGTTATTAATGCCGGCGCGACTGACTTTATCAACAAACCCTTCAATATAGAAGAACTTGAGGCCAAAGTCAGAAGGGGCATCATAGAGCGGAACAACAAGAAGGAACTTGCCCGGCTCTCCATTACCGATTCGTTGACAGGCCTTTATAATCAGCGGCATTTCTATGCCAAAATAGAGGAAGAGATAACCCGTGCCCAACGCCAGAAAAGCACTCTCGCTCTAATCCTTTTTGATCTGGATAATTTTAAGGCATATAATGATATAAATGGGCATGTAGCAGGAGATTCCCTTTTAAAAATAGTTGGAAATATTATCAACGATAATATCCGTCAGGTAGTTGACTCAGGTTTTAGATATGGTGGTGATGAGTTTGCTATTATCTTAACAGATTCAGACAAATTTATTGTTAAAAAGATTGCTAGTCGTATTGAAAAGGCTATCATTGATAAATGCTTTTTGGGGGCAAGTATTGGCTATGCCATTTATTCCAATGAAATGAGTGCAAAATCATTCGTTTCAACTGCGGATGAACATCTCTATAAAATCAAGCGAAAAAGAAAGGCTGAACAGAAAGAATCCAAAAATGTTAAAGCATGATAATAAATATTAAAGGACTACTGAAAAGTCCATTAATAGGAGCTTTTTGAAAAAAAAGGCGTTTTCGTTTACGTTCAAGAAAGTCGAAACCTTCACGGTTCACTGGATATACATTCACCTAAAATTAGAATTTTCGTCTGAGGACAAGGAGCGCGAAAATCAAAAAGCGCAGCATACATAGGATATGTGAGCATTTTTTATTTTCGCAGCGACACCGTAATCTGGCGAAAAAGCAATTTTTCAAGGTCCCCTATTGACAATCAATCTTAAGTGCTTTAAGATTAAAATTTTGTGTGTTAATCAACAGCTAGGAACTTATTTTATTATATGGATATACTAAGGAGGGCTTTTAATGGGTAGTGTAGTAAAAAAAAGACGGAAAAAAATGACAAAACATAAACACCGAAAACTAAAAAAAAAGATGCGTCATAAAAATAAGTAAAAGCCCTTTTATCCACTAATAACAAAAAAAGGCAATTCAGATTATGAACTGCCTTTTTTTGTTATTCATATAGACTCCACTGTTTTTATCTCTGGTAGATGAGCCTTTAATATCTTTTCTATCCCCATTTTAAGCGTCATCTGGGACATAGGGCAACCATGACAGGCTCCCAATAGTTTTACTTTAACAATTCCATCATCATCTACTTCTACCAGCTCCACATCACCACCATCAGCCTGAAGAGAAGGCCTTATCTTTAATAGTACCTTTTCCACGTCTTCAAAAATTGTCATGATTACTACCTCATTTTATTGATATTGTGCTTTTTAATGTAATTCATACGTAACTATTCAGCTAATATCCACAGCAACAGGTCTAATCTGATTAAACGCTGTTGCGTGTCTGAAATCAGCATCCTTGAAATAGCTGAATAGCTGCATTTATACCAGGAATCCCAATATAGCAGATACTGATGACTAGCCAAAAAAATATTTAACCCTTTGATCTAGGTACCCCTTAAGTCCCGATAAATTAAGGGGTGACCATCCCATACTTTTTTGCCATACATCATCTGCTTCCATGCATAGATAAAGCCCAAGATCTGGATACCATTGTTCAAGAATTTTTCTTAAATGAGTATAGAGCTGGATCCGTAAAGGTTTAAAATACCGCATTTTTCCATCCAGTCCTCTAATAAATTCACCTTTAAGGACATTTGTCCGGGGATGACGATTTTTTATAATTGCCTTAAGTTTAGGCATAAACCTCATGGAACCCATGCTTATCCAGATAATGCCTTTTGGATTAATGTATTTATCTAACAACTCAACCGTTTTAAGATAAGACTCCTGCCAATTGCTGTGAAATACAAGTGGATCAAAGTGGAAACCCAAAATAAACCCTTCCTCCTGGCAACGACGGGCAGCTTTTAGCCTTTTTTCAAGACTGACGGCCAGATGTTCCTCATTGGCGGTGATAAAAGGGCTGTTAAGTGTCCAGGAAACGACAATCCGTTGACGAATATCAAGATCTAGAAGTTTTTTAATATTATTGGTCTTGGTTTTTAATTCAAGCATAATATTTTTTCGTTTGGTAAATTCCGGAAGCAGTAATTCACTCCAGCCAACAAGGTGATCAAGGGCCAGGCTATCTGTAAACTCACCAGTGCCAATCCTGAAAATTTCCTCAGGATGAGCATCGGTTACTTTTAGGGCTTGTTTCAGCCGTTCTTCAAGATTAACAAAAATCCTTAGATTAGGATGGTTGAAATAAGATTGTAAGATGCAGTAGCTGCAATCAAGCGGGCAGTTGGTTGCAATATTTAAGATCTGATATCCACAGCAGATATATTCTTTTGTTCCTGGACATGGTTTTATAAATTCTCCCTGAAAAGCCAGGAGATGCAATGTATCTTTACCCATCCTGAACTTATGGCCTTTCTCTGGTCTCTGCGCCGATTTCTCAGATCCAATTCGCTGCACAGGAACATCCTGCAAGCTATTGAATATCTTTGAAGATAATGGATATTGCTCAGCTCCATCCTCTAATATAATTTTTTTGATGGGTACCTTTGACATTAAAGAAGTCCTTCTATGGGAGATTTAAGATTCTGGAGGGCTTTGAGGGCAGATAGTCTGGCAAGCTTTTCGGTAAGGTCATTGCCATCTTCAAACAGGATTTCAAGTCTAAAATTTGATGCTTCAAAATATTGAGGAGCGCTTAGAGTACTGCCTTTTGGCAATTTGAGTTGGGCAATATTTTTTTTAAAGGCTGTTTCTGCCTTTGTCAGAATTGGATAATGTCTGGATCGCAAATAAGCCAAAACTGCCCTGCCCTTTTGCGGGACATTTAAATTAGCATCTAAATAGATCCTGATGATGTCCGGATTATCAATTATATCAGATATCGTAATATCTTCATTTAATGATATATCATGAAGGATATCGATAAGTTGTTTTTGATTATTAAGAGATAAATTTAATTTTAGCAAGAGCTTGCAGATTGCCTGTCGCGCTTCAGGGTGTAGTTTCAAAAGCAGCTTTGCTGTTTGCAATGTAAGTCTTTGTTGAACCAGGGCTTTTTTTATATCCTTTTCCAGGATTTCCACTAAGGCCTTATATAGTTCTAAATCTTTTTTATTGGAGGGCAGACCAATCATTGGCATATAATCCTCAAGAATTTCTTTATCTGAAAAAAAGTGTGAAAGTCTTAATAGGATCATTCCCTTTTCAATATCATTGAGTTCTCTTACAGCGAGATTTTCATAGAGGTTTAATAACAAGCAATCCAAGGGCTTAAAGCAATTTTCAGGCAATATACGACATGGAATACTAGTCATATCCAGGGCATTCAGAGCATTAATTCTACGAAATCCTGTGATGATTGTAAAAGCAGGTTTATCTTCTTTAATTAATATTGGACAATTAATCAGGCCGACTCTTTTAATTGATTCCATCAAAAGCCATGAATCAAAGTCAAAACTCATGGTATAAGGACCAATGTTTAGATTAATATTCTCAAGAGAAACCATTTGGGTGTTGAGGTTATATATTTGTTTTTTATCCATTTACCAAGATACCCATTCTTTTTTATTACGATTAATAATCTCTTATGTTATCATCCAAAAAAGAAAAATGTAACCAGAATCTGGAGAAAACGCATGAATTATCTCTCTAATAAATACCCTGTTTTTGCTCTCATTTTCTTATTATTCCTGTTGTTCATTAGACCTCTTATGGCTGATGATGTAAAAGTAGGGCTTCTTCTTCCTCTAACCGGAAAGTTGGCCAGCTTTGGTGAGATGGAAAAAAATGCCTTTTTGATGGCAGCAGAAGAGATAAATGCGGCAGGAGGTATTTATGGCGAGAATATGCGTTTGATCATCGAAGATACTGCCGGAATTCCTGCTAATGGGCAATCAGCAGTAAAAAAATTGATTTTCCAGGACAAGGTGCTTATTTTAGGTGGTGGTTATTCCAGTTCTGTTACATGGAAGACAATGACTCTTGCTCAAAAACAAGAGGTGCCTTTTTTAATAAATACAAGTTCCGCGGATAAAATCACAGAGAGGGGAAATGAGTATATATTCCGGCTTAATCAACCTGCAAGTGGCTATTTTGAAGTATTTGCCTCCTTTATCAAAAAAGAGCTTCAAGCAAAAAACTTTGCCATCGTCCATGAGGACACACCGTTTGGACACTCAAGATCAAATACGATAATTCAACAACTCAACAGACTCAACCTTACACTAGTCATCAAATGCGATTATACGCCAGGCCGAACAGACCACAGGGCTATCCTGGAAAACATCAGGGATAAACAACCAGAGCTTCTCTATCTGATCTCAAATGATATGAACGATGCCGTTCTGTTAGTCAATCAGGCAAGGGAAATCGGTCTGACACCTAAATTAATCGTGGGAGGAACCTATACATTTAGCTTGCCTGAATTCCGGAAAAATGCCATGAAAGGATCTGAAGACGTTTGTACTTATATTCTTTGGTCCCCTTTTCTTCCTTATATTGAATCCCGGCTATTTTTCAAGAAATATATCGAACACTATCAAGTCACTCCGGATTACCACGCGGCCCAAGCTTATAGCGCTATGTATGTAATCAGAGATGCCTTGCTTAGGTCCAAAACTCTTACTTCAACAGATATCAGGGATGCTCTCAGTAAAACGAACCTTGATACTGTCTTTGGACCAGTAAAATTTATCTCTTATAATAAAAAGACCCAGCAAAACAGGCTTCCTGTATTGCTGGGTCAGTGGCAAAAAGGGCGCCTTGAGATTATTTGGCCCAGAAAATTAGCAAGCCAGAATTTTCAAATTTATCCGCGCCGGGAGGAGAGTACGGGTGGCTCTGCCGCCATCCAGCCTTCAGGAGAACTTTAAGCCACCTCTAAAAATTGCCTTTTGGCCCGATGTCGGTGTTATGCTCAAGTTTTAATCTTCGAAATACTTCTATGTATTCCTGCAGTTAAAATTTTCGCATGCCTTGACCTCGAACCAAAATTCTAATTTTTAGAAGTACCCTTTAATCTACATTTCTCAATGTAATATTCTCATCATGCGTGGTGAATATTCATCTTTATTACCAATATTACGATTTACCCGCATTAAGGCTAAAAAAGTAATACCCATTGATATCCCACCCGCAAGGATAGCTCCCAATGATGGGGATAAATTAAACGATCCAGCCCATGTATTTCCGGCATAAGCCCCAATTAGTAAGGCAATTACCGGAATAAAATAGACTAAAAGAGATAGTTTCATCAGAGAGCTTTCCGGTACACTGATTTCTACTCGATCACCCTCTTTAGCCTGAAGTATATTAGAGACTTCCACCAACACCTCTCTATCGGACATGACCCCGCATGTCCCCTTAGAGCCTCAATTGGCACAAGCCGAACTGGATTGAATGCGTATAAGAACCTTGCGATTTGGCAAAAGCTTTGAAATAGTACCTTGTTCGGTTATCATAAATAGTCCATTAATAATTATAGGCCACCTCTAAAAATTGCCTTTTGGCCCGATGTCGGCGTTATGCTCAAATTTTAATCCTCGAAATACTTCTATGTATTCCTGCTGTTAAAATTTTCGCATGCCTTGACCTCGAACCAAAATTCTAATTTTTAGAAATACCCTATAGTTTCCTGCCTTTATAATTTACCAGCTTACTTGAGCAGAAAGAATAAGATTATAGGTGGCGTAATCAGCTCTGGAGGCCTCTAATTCGCTATCAATAAAACCTGGCTCAAATCCAAATTTTTCCTCAATATAATCATCATATGCATGGGCAACAGGCGCATTCGGATGATCCATGATGCCCCAGATCAGGGCTGCTCCAAACTTTACATTTTTTGCCGGCATAACCGAGATTCCGCATGTTATCATATGCTGTACCTCTCCAGGTATAAGCGGGTTCATGTTTACATTATCCATGCACTCATCACTATAGCGATATCCTAGCGACAAAGCATACATATCATTTAAAAAGTATTCAAGACCAAAAGCGGCAGGGGTGTGGGTTTGAGTTCCAAAAGGTGCCACTAGATTAAGTTGACCGTCAGAGCCATTTAATGTAATTCCTTGTATCTTCCAGGTGTTACCCCAGTCAACATATCTTATATCTGCAGATAATCGAAAAAGAGGAGAAGGCCTATACGCAATACCAATGCCAAAATGCTGCGGAAACTTTACATCTTTTAGAATTACATCCATGGGAGCATAGGTTAGGGTACCAGTATCAAACTTCAAAGAAAAATAAGCATCCCTGTTTTTTGTCTTAAGATCATTTAAGACTGTTTCACTTTCATAATAAAGTCCAATATTCAATTTATCAGTAGGCTTGTAAAGAAGCCCAAGGGCGCCTGAATAACCAAAATTATCACATTGACCAAGGTCAATGAATAATCGGCCAATTGGTAATCTTAGGTCCATAGAGCCATAATCTAAGGCTAAGCGTAGTCCCAATGATAAGTTAGGAGAAATTTGATAAGATATATTAGGAGCAAATCTTAAATGCAGTAGTTCTCCAAAAGCATTTATCGGGCCATAATATCTTGATTGGATCGTATAATCACAACCAAATCCATCAATTACCGATGCAGCTAATCCCAGTACCCATGGGGAACCCTTAAAATTATGAGCATAACTTATATGGGGCAGTAAACCTATCCTGTCCTTATCACTTGTTTTAAACTCTTTATTATCAGTACCTGTGTATTTATAATCAATGTCAGGAATTACGATGTTAAAACTAGTATCAAATAGATTGCTTTCAACCTCGCTAATAACTGCCGGATTCATATTCATATTGCTAGGCTCATCTCCAATGGCTACAATTGTTCCACCACGGCCGGAACTAAAGGCATTAAAGGGAACTGTTTTGATAAATTCAGCAAATGGCCATGCCTGCATGGGGACGCAAAAAATAAACAAAAAAATACAGGTCATTACAAATGCTTTTTTCCTGGAACTGAATGCCTTCCATTGTCCTAGCATTTCATTTTTATTGAGCATATAACCTAAAGCCTCCTGAAAATTTTATTTAATAAAAAGCAACTATTCAGCTATCTCAAGGATGGTGATTTCAGACACGCAGCAGCAATGATCCGATCAAACCATGAAAAAATGTGTATGCTGGCGCATTCTTTTCTCTGGCACTTGAAAATCAGGCTGGGAGAAAAAGCATCGTCTATTACGCTATCGCAGTTTAGGATTCTGCTCACAGTCATTCTGCCAATGAAGCAGAAGCATCATACTCTTGAAACATTGATTGAGCAGATTTATCTGGATTCAGAACCGAAACCACCGAGCCTACTTGTTACATAGGCAAAGACATATTCGTGGACTTGAAGATTATAGGGTTAATTATGAAAAGATGTTACCAAAATGGTATTGAAAGTGATATTATGAAGTTTACATAATACTATTACAAGGTTAAGGGGAATATAGAAAAAAATCACGGTACTCAAATTATATAGAAATATTTTTCCAGTTTTTTTAGAACAAAGATATTTAGGACTAAAGAAATGGAGGATAACCATTATGGGTCATGTATCTGACCCGCAATGATTAGGGACAAGAGGAAAAGTATTTAAACTTTTTTTGTCCTACGATAACATATTAATCCGCATTGCAGACAGCGTTTAGCCTCTTGCCGTGCCTGTTGCTCCGAATAACCTAAGGCGATTTCAAGGTTTGGATCGTTTGCTTGTTCCTCTAAAGGTCTTTCAGACATGTTTTGCCGGGGAAGCTTGGAAAGGGATTCTACATTATCAATATTGAGAACCTCGGTAAAGGTTTTGATCATATTTAGTGGTGGTGTTACGGGTTGCTCGGTTAGAATTTGATTTACAGAACTTGCCACTCTACTCCCTGAGCCTATTGCTTCGATAACAGCCTTATAATCGTTGGTAACTTCGCCAGGCCTGAAAAGTCCCAGGTCTTGCTTTGCAGATGGACCTGCATAGGGCTGAATTGTTTCCCATTGTATTGGATCTTTTTGTTGATTAGATTTTGGATTTTCTTCCTCATTTTTCTTAACAGAAACATAAATTAGTTCCGGAAAGCGACCTGTCCCTGTCAAGAGTGTATCCACAGGAATAATCTCTTTTATGTTATTATTGGATAGATTAGTAATTTCAACTTGTTTGAGGTTGTCTTCTTCACCCATCATCCTGGTTATTACAGAGCTCGAATATATTCGAAGACCTTCATCTTCTGCTTTTTTGATATTTTCCTCTATGAGAGAAGCATCTGTGATCTTTTCACGGAGAATAAAAGAAACATCTGTTGCGCCTTGTTCAAGGCAGATCCTGGCAGCCTGGAAGCTGGCCTTTCCTCCACCAAGAATCATGACTTGTTTTCCTATGGACAGTTTTTTACCCGCCTTTTGAGCAAGAAGAATATCCAGTAATAGTGAAATACCAGGTAAAATTTGAGTGCTATCTTGAGGCTCCCTGGTAACCAATTGGGTATCCCAACCACCTGTTGCCACAAAAATGGATTTATAGCCTTCCTTTAAAAGAGATGCAATAGTAAGATCTTTTCCCAGTTTTTGATTGGTAACAGTCTTAACTCCTGATTCAAGGATGCCTTCAATTTCCCAGTCAAGTACATCTCTGGGGAGCCGATTTTCCGGTAATCCAGTGCGCAGGATACCTCCTAGACGAGGTGATCCCTCGTATACAGTTGCATCATGCCCAAGTCGATTTAGATGATAGGCCGCAGTAAGACCTTCAGCCCCTCCTCCTATAATGGCTACATGTTTTTTGGTTTCAGGTGCCCTTGGTAGTTGATATCTTTGCCCTGAATTTTTTTCATAATCAGCGACAAAACGTTTTAAATTATTAATTGCCACAGGTTCATCCACCAGGTTGCGTCGGCATTCATATTCACATGGGTGGACACAGATACGACCACAAACAGATGGAAAAGGATTGGATTCCTTTATTGTAATAATGGCATCTTTATAATTTCCATTGGAAATCTGATTGATATAGGTGGGAATTTCAATTCCTGCAGGGCAAGCCCTCTGGCATGGAGCTGTGCATTCATCAGTCAAACACTCATGCTGAATACGTCGAGAGTTTGAGGTTAAGGTAATAATATGTTTGGGACAAACACGCTCGCATGTACCACATCCAGTACAGAGTTCCTGATCCACAACCGGAAGATTATCAGTACCCATGGTTATTGCCCCGAAGGGACATGCATTTACACAAGTCCCCAAGCCAATGCAGCCTACATGACAAACCTTGGAGCCTCCATAGAGGATACTTGCTGCACGACAATCCTTTATTCCGTTATAAAGATATTTTTGATCAGCATCCTGAAATCCGTATGTACATCCTGGCATGGCAATATCAGGCTCTTTGGCCTCAATCTTTACACCCATGATGACCGCAATCTGTTCCGCGATCTCCGATCCTCCTGCCACACAGGATGATGCTGAGGCCTTGCCTGCGGCAATGGCCTCAGCATTTGAACCACAGCCAGGAAGCCCGCATCCTCCACAGTTGGCACCAGGTAAGACTTCATCAATAGCTTCGACAATTGGATCTACATAAACATAAAAGATCTTGGAGGCCAAGGCTAATCCAATACCTATAACCATACCCAGCCCACCCATTATTAATATTCCGCCTAACATATTATCCCTCCAAATAAGACAATAATATGAGTGTTAATCAAAAGACTGTTGAAAGTCTGCCTCTTTTGTTTCAAGGTGCCCTTAAGTACAGAAATTTATAACAGGCCCTAAACCATCCCTTTAAATGCAAAAAAAGCCAGAGATAGAATGCCAGCGGCTATCAAACCAATAGAGGTATCCTGCAAAGATTTCGGTACTCTGGCCAATAGCATTCTCTCTCGAATTCCGGCAAAGAGAATCAATGCAAAGGCAAAACCAACAGCATAGCTAAAGGACGCAAAAAGTGTATCCAAAAAGGAATATTCTTCTTTGATATTAATTAGACAAACACCCATCACGGCACAGTTGGTTGTAATTAGAGGCAGAAATATGCCTAAACCAGCATAAAGTCCCGGTATGCTTTTTCTTAGAAACATCTCTACAAACTGCACCAGGGACGCAATAACCAGAATAAAGGCAAGAGTCCTCAGATATTCAAATCCAAATGGTTTGAGGAGGTAATTATCAGTGATCCATGTGAATGCTCCTGCCATGACGAGTACAAAGATAACAGCCATACCCATTCCAAGAGCGGTATCCATCTTTTTGGATACTCCTAAAAAGGGACAATTGCCGAGATATTGCATCAGGAGGATATTATTGACAAAGATACAGCTGATTGCCAAGATGATATAATCTCCCATTGATTTCTCCTTAGATAATGATAGTGTCAGGGATAAAACGGTTGTTCTTTCTCAAACACTAAATAGACAATTTTTATTTTTTACCAAGCATATTCATCATGCATAGCATAAGGCCAAGGCCAACAAAGGCTCCCGGAGCCTCAATCATAAATGTAAAGGGTTGATATGAAGAAGGAAAGACTGGAATTACAGTACTAACCAGAGGAAGAGTAAATGTTCCATTACCCAAAATCTCTCTGAAAGCTGCCAGAAGAGATAGTGCAAGTGTATACCCGATGCCCATTCCAAGACCATCAGCAAGAGATGCAACAGTTCCGTTTTTTGCCGCGAATGCTTCAGCACGTCCTAAAACGATACAGTTAACAACAATAAGAGGAATAAAAATCCCCAGTTTAAGAAAAAGAGGGTAGAGGAAGGCCTGCATCAAGAGCTCAACTACTGTAACAAAGGTAGCAATAACAACTATAAAACAGGCGATTCTAACCTTTTTAGGAATGACATTTCTGAGAAGTGATATTAACACATTGGAACATACAAGCACAAATGTTGTAGCCATACCCATGCCAAAACCGTTTTCCACACTCTTGGTAACAGCCAAAATGGGACACAGTCCAAGTACCAGGCGGAATGGCGGGATTTCTGCCCACAGTCCTTTTGTGAATTCCTGAACAACGCTTTTTGCCATAAGCTATTTTTCTCCCTAAACTCTAGATAGTCTTTAGCTTCTCTAGGATATTTGATTTCAGACGCAGATATACTTCCGAAGAGTTTACAACAGCACCGCAAACACCCTGGGATGTGATAGAGGCTCCACTAATGGCATCAATTGCCCCCCCATCATTTTTCAGCTGTAAAGGATCTTTTATGGATAGGCCTTTAAACTGATCGCTAAGAAAGGTCTCGGATTTTGCTCGTGAACCTAGCCCAGGTGTTTCACTATGGGTAGTAACACCAATTCCTAATATATTATCTGTTTCTACATTAATGGCTACGATAACCCCTATATCTCCAGCAAATCCTTTACCATAAGTTTCCAGGGCTACGGTACTGGCTTTTCCATCAAATTTTCCGACAAAAAAACTTCTTTCTATCTTGCCGTCACTTATTTTAAATCTATCCACAAGAGGATCATTAGAACAGCCCTGCATTAAGGTTTTAATCGTAGGACCTTTGACAAACTTGAGTTGTTGATATTCTATCCTTGCCTGAGTACTACTTCGAACAGTTGCCAGAACTCCTCCGGCTACTCCACTGAAAAGGGCCACAATTACAAATAATTTTACCATTTCATTCATTTCAGATCCCCTTTCCAAGGGCCTTTGGCCTTATTTTATCAAGCAATGGATTTGCCACATTAAATATCAGGACAGCTAGTACGACTCCGTCCACAAAGGCACCAATATTTCTTATTAGAACTGTAAAAATCCCGGCTCCGGCTCCATAAAGCAACATCGGAACCAAATTTACTGGAGAAGATGAATCTTCTGTCGCTAAGAAAAATGCTCCAATCAAGGTGTAACCAGTCAAAAGATGGAACATGGGGGCAGCATACTTATCCGGATTGGAGATATTATATAATAGTGCAGTTACAAAGATTCCGATCAGGAAGGAAAACGCAATTTCCCATCGGATATATCCTCGTAATATTAGATAGAGACCGCCAATAATAAGCCCTAATCCGCAAAATGCTCCTATGCCGCCAATCTGCTGGCCCATCAATAGTCCTTGGGATGTAAAATCTCCGATGGCATCTGTCCCGAAATGTTTGAGCGCTCCAAGGGGATATAGCATTTTAAAACCAAGATCATAATTAAGAAGGGCTGTATCAAAATCCAGATAATTTTTCCAGGATAGCATCAGGATAGCAAAGGCAACAAGAATCGGATTGAAGGGATTACCCCCCAGCCCCCCAAAGATCTGTTTTCCTATTACAATTGCCAGAAAAGTACCTGTTAAAACAATCCACCAGGGAGTAGTGGCAGGCAAGAGCATGGCAAGTATGAGACCAATCGCGGCGGCATCACCATCTCCAATACTAATGGGTCGTTTCATGGCAATATTCATGATTAGTTCCCATAACATGGCGCAAGAGATAGAAAAGGTTATAACCGCCAATGCCGGGATTCCATATTGATAAATTCCCATGCCGACCGCAGGAAGGGCCGCAAGCATAATATTATAACTCTTGGAGGTAACACTATTCCCATTATGCCAATAAGGGGCATGTGAACCGATCAATAACTTCTGGCTATGCATTGGATTCCTCCGCGTTTTTTAACAGAGCATATTCATGTTTTCCAAGCATTATAAAGTGAAAGACTGGTATTCGTGCAGTACAAACATACGCACAAAGTCCACACTCAATACAGGAAAACAGGCCATACTCGTCAGCAGCATCGTCATAAAGGCCGTTTTCCAGTACTCGAACAAGCATATTAACAGGTACTTTGGCCGGACATGCCCTGATACATTCCCCACAATTAATACATTGATTATCCGTACTAAGAATAATCTGTTTTTTATCCTGGACCATAATAGCATCAGTATCATACATCACAGGCAAATCCTCCGAATATACAACATGGCCTGTCATGGGTCCCCCTAAAACGAGTCTGTCTCCGTGATTAAGTTCTATGCCTAATGTATCCAG
>Ga0209345_10002993_pt1 | contig 17846 bp, 20 predicted proteins | sample Cruoilmetagenom7_FD_187294 | JGI IMG/M metagenome (GOLD analysis project Ga0209345, IMG submission 187294) | Oil polluted marine microbial communities from Coal Oil Point, Santa Barbara, California, USA - Sample 7 (SPAdes) (version 2) | ecosystem: Environmental > Aquatic > Marine > Oil seeps ...
TGTATGTACAGGTGGGCGCCAGGTAACCGAACCAGGGCTCGGACAGAGCCAGCTCCCTCGGATTTGCTTAAGGCCACTGGAATGTAACGTTCACGAACAGGGCAGAACCCGTCAATCCACGATGTAGGGGCCAAGGGGGGCTGCGGCAAGGGGGTTGGGGCGCTTTTGCAGAACTTCCTTTTAGGGTGCTATTCTGCGTCTGCTACAAACCCATAGCGGCGCAGCTCATCCGGCAGCAGCACATAGATTTCGTCCCGCGGTGTGACGAGCGCATGTTGCATGACCAACGGATCAATCCCCATCTCATCAAGGTAGCGCATGACCTCACCCTGGCCGCGCTGGATGTCCTCAACAGCGACGAAAGCCGGCAGGATCGTGCTTTGGCCAAAGTAATGCTGATGCACCCCGACCGAGCCGCTGTCCGGGACCGTGCGGCTGGTCCCGCCTGCGAGCAAATAGGGGCAGGCGGAATAGCAAATATCGCCCTCGCGCAGGGCTGTGGCCAACCCTTCGCCGCGCAGATAGCGGCCCAATTCCAGCGCATCTTGGACCGAGCCGCCGGGGGAGTTGAGGAAGACTTTGTCGGGCGCCGGATCGAGATTCGCGAACTGCTTTGCAATGCGCTCAGCGTCGCCCGCAACGATGGCCCCTTCCAGCAACGCGGCGCGTCCCCCCAAGACTGGCGTCAGGATCAGACGGTCAGGCAAGGCGGTGTCTGGCATGGGTTGACCGGGGTTAGGCGCGCTGTCGGGACGAAAGCGTCGGGTTTGATCGCCGGGGCGAATGGGCTCGGTCAACTCCGGCGCGCGTGGGCCGAACCCGGGCAGCCGCAGCCCTTCGCCCAAGTCCCCCCAGAACAGCAGCACCGCAAGGCCAAGCTGAAAAATCAGCGCACCCATCAGCACACGGCCTACGATGGGCTTGCGCGGCGCGTCGTCCACATTTGATGGGCTGCTATCGCTCATGTGCTTTTGATCGGCGTCACGTGGCCCGGCGCTTCTTCTCGCAGAGGTGGCGTTTCTGGCGTCCGTGGGTCTGTGCGCACATGCGCGGGACTGTCATGCATCGCCGCATCCACATCGCGCACGGCAGCGAGGGCGGCGCGCAACTCCGCAAGGGTCAGCGTGTCTTCGACGGCTGTGCCTTCGCGGCCCGAACGGATCGCACCTTGGGTGATCGCGAGGATCAGCACCAAGACAGCGGGCAGTAGATCAATTGCGATGGCCCCGGCCCAAGAGGGCACGAAGTTGCGCGCATAAAGGATCACGGCGTCCGCACTGGAGATCGGGGTATAGGTGCTGTCGGCGGCAGGCGGCATGGCCTGCACATCCTGAGCGGCCCGCTCCAACGTGGCGGCGCGTTGAGCCAGGACTTCGAGCACCGAATTGATTGTGGCACCCTGCGCGCCGCGTTGCTCGGGGCTGCTACCGTCCAGCTCTGGCAGGATGACGGAGGCGGCAAGATCCTGTGCGGCACGTTCAACGAGCGGTGCCACGGAAAGCTGTCGCAGCCGCGTGATCAGCCCGGCCAAACGCACGGCTTGTTCAGAAAACTCTACTGAGCGCGCTTCGACCGGACCGGGCTCAACAGTCAGGGCGCGCATCCGGCTCAGGATCTGGTTGCCCTCGGTAAAGGCGTCATTGACAAGTGGGGTCTGGGTGGCGATCTGCGCCTCCAACCCCGAAAGCTCTGCCGCCTTCTGCCGCAATACCCGGAACACAGCGCCGCGCCCGGCGAGACCAGACAGGCTGCCCGCGGCTTCCTGTTCGCTCAGGTCTTCAAAGCTTTGCCGCACGCGTGCGACATCGCGCTCCAACCCCTGCGCGGAAAGGGCGATTTCATGGGTGCGCTCAAGCGCGCCTTGATAGTCTTGTACCGTCTCGGCCAGATGCTGTTCTACCGCCGCAGAACCCGCCAGCGCGGCCGCGTTGAGCCAGCTGGACATGGCGATGATTGCCAAAGACCCCAAACCCATCGCGCCCAAGAGCCCCATTCGCGCGCGCGCAGTTCGGACCGCCGGGAAAAGGCGCAAAAGGTATGACCAAAAGACAAAAATCCCCACCGAAACCGCGACCGAATAGGCGATTGCAGCAAAAGCCGACATAGCGCCGTTGTCATCTAACAGGGACGAGACACCCAGATAGGTATAGATCCCTGACGCCACGGCCAGCACACCAAGGGCCGTGCCAGAGAACGTGTCGAGCCACGTCAGATGGCCTTCCAACTCTCGCGCATAACGCACGCCCCGTGCCTGCGTCTCACTAATCGGTTCGCGTTGTGTCATGGAATTCCCCTGCCTACTGAGTTCAAGATAGGGGGAACGCGGGATTTACCAAACTATTCGCCTGCGGCCCTTGTCAATGTTCACTAAATGTTCATATTTGTCGCTATGATGGAGACAGACATACGAACATTCCAACCCGGCCAGCTTTTGGCACGGGGGGTGATGCGGCACCTTGCGGATTTGGGTTTTGCTTGTGTGGAAGAGCTTGTTCCGACGCGCGGTCTGCGCGTTGACGTGATGGCGCTTGGCCCGAAAGGAGAGATTTGGATCGTTGAGTGCAAATCTTGCCGTGCGGATTTCAGGGGCGATGCCAAATGGCAGGGGTATCTGGAATGGGCGGACCGGTTCTTCTGGGCGGTCGACAGCGACTTTCCAGTGGATCTCCTGCCCGACGACAGCGGATTGCTAATCGGAGATGCCTATGGTGCTGAGATTATCCGGATGAGCGCAGAGACCAAACTGGCCCCTGCGCGGCGCAGGGTTATGGTTCAGAAGTTCGCCACGCACGCAGCCAGACGTCTGCACAGGTTGCGTGACCCGGATATGGCTCACAACTGGTCTTAAGGACTTAGCGGCCCTGTTTGCCCCCGGCGCGCTGTGCGGCAGCCATGATTTCTTCGGCGATCTCGCGGGCTTCGTCTGGGGTGAAATCCATCGGGATTTCCACGCCGTCGCCTTCGACGAAAAGCCGGACCATGCCCTTGTCAGTCGGGCCGATTTGCAGGTTTGCTTCGATGTCGCGTTCGGTGTCGATGCCCATGATGGTCTCCAGTTTGATGGGCGCTATCGCTAGCGCGGGCCGGGTTGAAAGGCAAGCGGCCTTGGGGCAAAGCTGTGGCATGGAACGGATCGAAATTCGCAGATTTACCCCCGAAGACCGTGATTGGCTGATTGCCCAACACAGAATTCATTACGCCCGTGACGAAGGGTTCGACGAAAGCTTTGGCGTGCTGGTGGCGCAGATCATCGATGACTTTCTCGATCAGCATGACCCGACGTGTGAAACAGGTTGGATTGCGCAGCGTGGGGAAGAACGGCTCGGTTCCATTTTCTGCGTAAAGCTGAACGCCGCGCAGGCTAAGCTGCGCCTGTTCTTTCTGATGCCTAAAGCACGAGGGCAGGGGTTGGCCAAGCGTATGTTGGAGACCTGCACAGGCTTTGCCAAAGATCGTGGCTACCGCTCCATGCATCTATGGACCCACGAATCCCACCGCGCGGCCGGGGCGCTTTATGCGCGAAACGGGTGGACCATGACCGACAGCCGTTCGGTTGTCTCTTTTGGCAGGGACAATGTGGAACAGACATGGGAAATTCTTTTATAAAGCTGCAATCCTTCGCCGCTTGAGGTATTGCAATCTGTCTCTGGCGGCGCTAAATCCGCCCCAGTGCCGCCTTAGCTCAGTTGGTTAGAGCGCTTGATTGTGGATCAAGAGGTCCCTGGTTCGAGACCAGGAGGTGGTACCATCCCCCCCCTTTCGAGATACCGCTTAGGCAATCTTCATCACGATGCAGGTGGTGGAGCCTGTGGCGTAGAGTTTGCCATCCTCAACCCCGCGAATTTCCCCATGTGAAATGCCCGTCGAGCGGCCGACGTGGTCAATGATGCCGATGCAGTCGATTTCCATGTCGAGTGGCAGCGCGCGCAGAATGTTAATTTTATATTCCAGCGTCGTGTAGATCGAGCCGCGCGGCACTTTTGTCATCACGGCGCAGGCCATCGCGGAATCCAGCAGAGTGCCGTACCAGCCGCCGTGGACAGTGCCCATTGGGTTCGTCATGGCAAAGCTTGGTGCACCGCGAAACACCACACGGCCTTCTTCGACCGCGTGTAGCGCATAACCCATCGTCTGGCCGATGGGCGGGCCGGGGTTGGTGCCGTCAAGGATGGCCTGCATGAACTCAAGCCCCGACAGTTTCAGGGCTTCGGATTTGGACAGAAGGTCAGCAGGGCTTTGGGCGACGCGTGGCATGTGGTTCTCCGGCGGGTTAATTGCCAGAGAGGATACGCCCGCGCGGGGCAGGGGCAAGCCCCTGCACGCCAAGTGTTTTATTTACGCGACGTCGGACAGATCAACCTGCGGTGTGACGCCAATCGCGCGGCAAACATCACGAGTCAGTTCAGCCCGGTTCAGCGTGTAGAAGTGCAAGGCGTCAACGCCCTCGTCGATCAATTCACTGCACAGTTCGGTGCAAAGCGCTTGCGCGAGCAGATCATGGCGGTCGTCGCGGATCGCGGCTTCATAGGCCTGATCGACCCATGTGGGGATCGGGGTGCCGCATTTCGTCGCAAACTTGCGCGCCGAGGTCCAGTTCACAACGGGCAGGATGCCGGGCGTAATCGGCTTGTCGATGCCCGCTTTGACGCAGGCGTCGCGGAAGCGCAGGAAGGTGTCGGCCTCAAAGAAGAACTGTGTCAGCGCCTCATCTGCGCCCGCGTCGAACTTGCGCTTGAGCCAGTCGATATTGGCCTGTTGGTCCGCCGCTTCGGGGTGCGGATCGGGGTAGGCGCCGACGCGGATGGTAAATTTTCCGGTCTTAGCCAGTGCTTCGATCAGCTCGCAACTGTCGGCAAAGCCTTCGGGATGCGGCTCGAATTTATCGGTGCCTGCCTGCGGATCGCCGCGCAGGGCGACGATATCCTTAATGCCCGCTTCGGCGAATTTATCAGCAACTTCCAAGGTTTCGGCACGGCTCGCGCCGACGCAAGTCAGGTGCCCCGCGACGGGCAGGCCCGAGGTGCGGTGCAGCACATGGGCCGAATCGTGGGTGAGGTCGCGTGTGGTGCCGCCAGCGCCATAGGTGACCGAGAAAAAGCGCGGGCCTAGAGGCGCCAATGCCTGTGCCGCGTCCCAGAGTTTGAACGCCGCGCCGACGGTGCGGGGCGGGAAGACTTCGAAGGAGACAGCAGGGGTGGTCATCACGGGATCCTTTTTAGCGGTTTCAAGCCTTGTCTCACATCTGACGTTGTGAGACAAACTCATAACATTCATCTTGAACATGAGTAATGCCTCACATGCACATTGAGTTCCGTCACCTGCGCACGATCAAGGCCATTCACGAAGCGGGCGGTTTGGCCCGCGCGGCGGAGCAAATGAATATCACGCAATCGGCGTTAAGTCACCAGGTGAAGGGTTTAGAAGATCAGGCGGGGGTAGAGCTGTTTGTCCGGCGTTCCAAACCGTTAAAGCTGTCGCCTGCTGGGCAACGGTTGCTGAAACTGGCGCAGCAGGTCTTGCCGCAGGTCGAAGCTTTGCAAGAAGAGTTCACAGGTCTGCGCGCAGGCAGCACCGGACGGATGCATATCGCCATTGAGTGTCACGCCTGTTTCGAATGGCTTTTCCCGGTGTTAGAGCAGTTCCGGCGGCATTGGCCGGATGTGGATGTCGATATCCGCCCCGGCTTGGCCTTTGACGCTTTGCCCGCCTTGCTGCGCGAGGAAGTGGATTTGGTAGTGTCTTCGGACCCCGAAGAGCTGCCGGGCGTCGAGTTTGTCGAACTGTTTGATTACAATCCGGTTTTCGTGGCCTCGCAAAGCCATCCCTTGGCCGACAAACCCTTTGTTGAGGCGGCGGATTTCCGGGGGGAGACGCTGATCACCTACCCGGTGGAACGCTCGCGGTTGGATGTGTTCAGTCAGTTGTTGATCCCGGCCAAGGTGGAGCCCGCCGCGATCCGGCAGGTGGAGTTGACGGCGGTGATATTGTTGCTCGTGGCGTCGAACCGCGGGGTCTCGGTGTTGCCCGATTGGGTGGTGCGCGAGGTGAAATATTCGTCTGATTATGTCACGCGGCCGCTGACCGAGCAGGGGATCACGCGGCGGCTTTATGCGGCGGTGCGCAAGGATGATTTGGGTAAGCCGTTTATGGAGGAATTGTTGAAGCTGGCGGGGCAGGAAGCGCGGAAGTTGCAGCGGGCCTGAGATAGCCGATAAGGGCCAGCGCCTGCCCGTAGGGTGGCGATCCTAACGGCGATCCATGTCACTTTATGGTACAGCCATGGCGCAACTTTGCGAAGTTGCGCCCAGCCTTACCAAATCGCCAGCCCGCCGGGACGGGCAGGCGATGGCCCGGCGCCTGCAGCTTGATTCCGGGCCAAAGGTAAGCGCAGAGCTTACTTCACCTTAACAATAGCCTTCCCGGTATTCCCCCCGGTCAGCATCTCGATAAACGCCTGCGGTGCATTCTCCAGCCCTTCGGTGATGTCTTCTTTCACCTTCACGCGGCCATCGGCCACCATCGGAGCCACTTCGCCCAAGAACTGAGGCAGCTTGTTCCAATGGTTGGAAATGATGAAACCTCGGACGGTCAGGAAATTCACCAAAATCGTCCGCCACAGACGTGGCGCGGTCAGCCCGGCGCCTTCTGCGTTGGCCCCTAGACCGCCAGCGTTATACCATGCGATCATGCCACACAGCGGGATGCGGCCATGCGGGTTCATCAAGGGCAGCACTGCATCCAAAACCTTGCCGCCAACGTTTTCGTAATAGATGTCGATCCCATCAGGGGCGGCCTCTTTCAGCGCGGCGCGCAGGGAATCTGCATCGTCATAAGCGCGGTGATCAAGGCATACGTCAAACCCGAGTTCCTGCGTGGCGATTTGGCATTTGTCGGCGCCGCCAGCGATCCCAACAGTGCGCAGCCCCTTGGCCTTGGCCAATTGCCCCACGACCGAGCCGACAGGCCCGGTGGCCGCGGCAACAACCAGTGTTTCGCCTTCTTTCGGTTGGCCAATTTCGTTCAGACCGTACCAGCCGGTCAGGCCCGGCATCCCCAACACGCCAAGCGAGGCCGTGATCGGCACGGCATCCGCGTCAACCTTCTGGCACTGTTTGGCATGGGCCACGCCGTGGGTTGCCCAGCCAAAGGAGCCAAATGCGAAATCACCAGCGGCAAAGCTCGGATCGTTTGAGGCAATAACCTTGCCGACGCTGCCGCCTTCCATCAGACCGCCGATCGGCACTGGCTGAGCATAGGATTTGGCGTCATCCATCCGGCCCCGCATATAGGGGTCAAGCGACATGTAATGCACTTCGACCAGTATCTCACCATCGCCCGGTGTCGGCATCTCAACAGTCTCAAGGCGGAAGTTCTCAGGAGTCGGCGCACCGTCGGGACGGCTGGCGAGGACGATTCTTTGCATCTGGTCGGACATGGGCTTTCCTTTGCGCTTACTTGCTATGGTTACAAGTTGCCCGCTGACGCGCCGAAAACAACCCTGCACGCAGCGTAACGTCTCCCCTCAGGCGATCAGGTCTGCCCCCTTGGCAATCGCGCGCGTGCGCCCTATACGTCCCGCCTTATCCATCAAAGGGCGCGAACAATGGTCGGCAGTGCGAATCTCAACATCATGATCAAAGCAGCACGCAAAGCTGGGCGTGCATTGGTCAAGGATTTCCGCGAGGTCGAGAACCTTCAGGTCTCGGTCAAAGGCGCGGGCGATTTCGTGACTAAGGCCGACATTGGCGCTGAGAAGATCCTCAAGGATGAGTTGATGGGCGCACGTCCGACTTACGGCTGGTTGGCCGAAGAGGGCGGCGAAGACGAGGGCCAAGACCCAACGCGCCGTTGGATCGTCGATCCGCTCGATGGCACCACCAACTTCCTGCACGGTCTGCCGCATTGGGCAGTTTCCATCGCGCTGGAGCATAAGGGCGAGATCGTCGCCGGTGTGGTCTTTGATCCCGCCAAGGACGAGATGTTCTTTGCCGAAAAGGGCACCGGCGCTTGGATGAACGAAGGCCGCCTGCGCGTGTCGGGCCGTCACCGGATGATCGAGTCGATCTTCGCCACAGGCCTGCCCTTCGGGGGCCGTGCCGACCTGCCTGAAACGCTCAAAGATCTAGGCCGCCTCTTGCCCGTTTGCGCCGGTGTGCGCCGCTGGGGTGCGGCTTCGCTTGATCTCGCTTACGTCGCCTCGGGGCGTTACGATGGTTTCTGGGAGCGTCGCTTGAAGCCGTGGGACGTGGCCGCGGGCATGTTGATCGTCAAAGAGGCCGGTGGCCTTGTCGAGGCGATCCGTCCGGAGCGGAACATCCTCCAGCATGGCGAGATCATTTGCTCGAACGAGCCGATCTATTCGACCTTCGCCAAGACGATCCGCGGCTGATTATTTGATCGCAATCGTCTGGCGCAATTCGCCGGTCAGCTGATCAAAGATTAGGATTTCATCCGCATCCGTTACCACCGCATACCAGCCGCGCCCCTGTGTAAACGCTTGGGCGCTGCTGCCATCGGGCAGGGTGATGCTGCGTGGCATGCTCGGCCCTTGATCGCTGAGACGCGTGACAAGCACGAAGATCAGCACTAGAACCCCGCCAATCATCACGACGGTCAAGACCGTCACCATCCGTCGCAGAAACCGCAGGTTTGCCGGTTCATCAGGGTTGTCCGTATCCATGTCTCACCGCCGCATCGATTTCATTCTGGGCGATACCCCGCCCGCCCGTCTTGATAAGGCGCTGGCGCGCGATGTGCCAGAGGAAGCGAACCTGTCGCGCACCCGCTTGGGCCGCTTGATCGAGCAGGGCGCGGTGACGGTGGATGGCGCGGTGGTGCAAGACCCGCGGGCCAAGGTGGCCGAAGGGCAGGTGGTGCAGATCGAAGTCGAAGAGGCCGCCGAGAGCCATATTTTGCCCGAAGACATCCCGCTGTCAGTGGTGTTTGAAGATGATGACCTCATCGTGATCGACAAGCCAGCGGGCATGGTGGTGCACCCCGCACCCGGCTCGCCTTCGGGCACACTGGTTAACGCCTTGTTAGCACATTGCGGTGATGATCTGTCAGGCGTCGGCGGGATGAAGCGGCCCGGCATCGTGCACCGCATTGATAAGGACACGACTGGCTTGCTGGTCGTCGCCAAGTCTGACGGCGCGCATCATGGGCTGGCGGCGCAGTTTGAGAAACACACGGTTGAGCGCTATTATCAGACGCTCGTTTACGGCGTGCCGGATGCCAATGACCCGCGCTTGCGCGGCGTCAAAGGCGTGTCTTTCGAGGCAGGAAACATCCTGCGCATGACCACGCAACTGGCGCGGCATAAGACAGATCGCCAGCGGCAGGCAGTGCTGTTCCAAGGGGGACGCCATGCCGTGACCCGCGCCCGCACCGTCGAGCGGTTTGGCACGCCGCCCGTTGTGGCGTTGTTGGAATGCTGGCTAGAGACGGGGCGCACCCATCAAATTCGCGTGCATATGGCCCATGCGGGCCACGGCCTCGTGGGCGACGCGACCTATGGCGGGCGGCGCAAGCTAGCCAAGACGGCCTTGCCCGAAGCCACCGCCGATGCGATCCGCGCCTTCCCGCGTCAGGCGCTTCATGCGGCTGTTTTGGGGTTCATACATCCGGTTTCCGGTGAAAACCTACGGTTTGAGGCACCCTTGCCGCCGGACATGGCCGTTTTGCTAGACCTGTTGCGCGACGGTCCGCCTGCCTCGGGCTAAGGACACAGTGGCGCGGAACCTGCCCGAAGTTGGTTACGTTTTGTTCACAGACATTGTGCAATCATGAACAGAAGCTAGGACGCTTTGATCTTGAAAGCGCAGAAGGGGCCGCCCATATTGTATGTTAAGCGCAATAACATAGGCCCGGAACAAAACTGGGAAAGGGACAAGACATGGCAAATTATGCAAATCTGCCCGCACCAACGCCGGAAGGCGGGTTAAACCGATATATGCAAGAGATCCGCAAGTTCCCCCTGCTGGAGCCTGAGGAAGAATACATGCTGGCAAAACGCTGGGTTGAAGAGCAGGACACGGAAGCGGCTCATAAGATGGTCACTTCGCACCTACGCCTCGCGGCCAAGATCGCGATGGGCTATCGCGGCTATGGTTTGCCTCAGGCCGAGGTTATTTCAGAGGCAAATGTGGGCTTGATGCAGGCCGTCAAACGCTTTGACCCGGAAAAGGGTTTCCGCCTCGCGACCTACGCGATGTGGTGGATCAGGGCGTCTATTCAGGAGTATATCCTGCGGTCGTGGTCTTTGGTGAAGCTAGGGACGACCTCTGGCCAAAAGAAACTCTTCTTTAACCTACGCAAGGCCAAGAATAAGATTGGTGCGCTTGAAGAGGGCGATCTGCGCCCCGAAAACGTCACGGAAATCGCGACCCAATTGGGCGTTACTGAGGCCGAAGTTGTGTCGATGAACCGTCGGATGTCTGGCGGCGATGCCTCGCTTAATGCGACCGTAGGGTCCGAAGGCGAAGGCACGATGCAGTGGCAGGACTGGCTGGAGGACGAAGACGCCGACCAAGCTGGCGACTATGCCGAACGTGATGAGTTGGAGACCCGCCGCGAAATGCTGGCCGAGTCGCTTGAGGTGCTGAATGACCGCGAAAAGGACATTTTGACACAGCGGCGGTTGTGGGATGAGACGGTGACGCTCGAAGATCTGTCAACACAGTATGATGTGAGCCGCGAACGAATTCGGCAGATCGAGGTGCGTGCATTTGAAAAACTGCAAAAGCGGATGCGCGAACTGGCCAAGGAAAAGGGCATGGCACCCGCCAGTTAACTTGAATTGATTGACGCTCAAAGCCTCCGCTCTTTACGAGCGGGGGTTTTTACTTTTGATTGGCCGAGTGAATGTTCGACTGAAGACCTTCTATTTCCGCGACTTCTGCGAAGGTCTCTGCAATTGTTCCGTCCTTGAGCGTTTGAACGATACCTCTGACCAGAACGTCCAAAAGGGCGACCTGTGCGGCGGAATCTGCCTTTAAATCTCGCAGCCGCCACCGAATGAGACGCCAGTAGGCGGCTCGGAAGGCGTCTTCCAAGATCGGATTTTCGATCAAAGCTGCCAGCGCGGTGAGCAAGCGGGACCGAAGTTCGAAAAAATCTTCTGCTTGGGTGAGATCGCTCACTTCCAACATGCCAAGCATACCCGCAAAATCCATGACCTGCGCGGCAGTGGCAGACTGTCGTGGCGCACAGCTCGCCACGGCGCTAAGCAGGGCAACAGCCGCGCGGGTGTCGTCGTCGCGCTGGTTTTCTTCCAGTGCCGAGATTACAGAACCCACGCCGGATTTGACCGTGATCATGCGCTCATAAGCAAGTCGTTGAAGGGCTTGGCGAACTGGAGTTCTTGAGACACCAAACCTTTGCCCCAAGGCTCCTTCGTGCAGCATACCGTCTTCTACCCTGCGGTTTAGGCATATGTCGGCCCTCAAAGTCTCTGCGATCTCAGAACTGGATTTGCCTCGGTTTGCCATTCTCTTAGTCTCCAGCCTGCGTGGGATTCGAGCCGTCTTGATCTTTGTACATGTGTACAGGTAGGTAGTTGCATTCGCAAATTTATTTAGGACATTACAATGAACTCTATGGGTAGCCCCGTTTTTGATCCGGACATTACTTCTATCCGTGCCGTTTTTCCTACCCCGCGCGGGGGGCATATTGCGATGTCAGGGTTTCCGGGCATTGAAAGCGATATTGGCGGCACTGCGTATCTTGATCCGGAGCGTATGGAAGAGACGCTCGCAGGATTGATGGCTGTGGGGGCGAAGCAGCTTTTAGTGTTGACTGAGGAAGCAGAACTTCCGGATGCGGCTTTTACCTTACTCAATGAAGTTGCCGACCGGATGGGTCTGAGGTTGTCTTTCGCGTCGATACAGGATTTTTCGGTGCCAGACGCGGGCTTTTTAAAAGTTTGGTCAGAATTGGAAGCGCGTTTCCTTATTGCTTTGGAGCGGGGAGAAGCTGTCGCGCTTTGTTGTCAGTATGGCGCAGGGCGAAGTGGGCTGACCGCCGCTATGCTGCTGATGGCCTGCGGCATGTCCGCAGGTGATGCCATACCCTTTGTGCGGCAGCATTTTTCAGAAGCCATCGAAAATGCCACACAAGAAAACTGGTTGCGAGGGTTATCCACGGGATAACTTAATGATCGCTAGTAGGTTTACGCAAGGTTAACGCGCGAAAAGTAACCTTGCCGCAATTCCGGCAAGTTGTTGCCTTTTTCTTGCCACATTTCAACCGCACAACATGTATACAGGTTGGGCAAAGCGGTGTGCGTCATGCGACCCCGATAGTCCAAGAGGAGAGAAGTAAACAATATTTCCTGAACGGACGAGGTATAACGATGTTTGAGCGCCCCGAAGTTAATAACAGCTACCTGCCCCTCACACGCGGCGATATCATTCGCAAAAGACGTGTGTACGATCCGGTCCATCTGAGCTTTGATACCTCAAGCCGCCCCGTCGCCTATGAGGTGCTGCGCGCTAACCTGACCAATGTCCGGTATTGCCGCGATTTCGGCCGGGTCGAAGCTTGCGTCGCTGTGACTTATGCCCATCACCCCTCGGTCCCCCCGCGCACTGCCTACCTTTTGGCCAGCGTGTCACTGCGTCGGGCCGGGCAACCTCAGGAATTGCGCAAACGTCTGATCCAGACTGCTGTGAAGCTATCCATCATGTTCGATCAACAAAATAGGGAGGGCCTGCTTAAGGCCGCATAAGCTGCGGTCTCCATGTTTCTAGTTCCTAATGCCTGACTTGCCGCACCTCTTTGAGGTGCGGTTTTTTCGCAACGCCCGGTGGGGGGGGACGGCTCGGTCGCGTTGCTGTCTTGATAAAGCACCTGGCCATCCCATCTGTTAAATCGTGGCGCGGTTTTGCAACGCATAGGGAATAAGAGCATGGCTGGTGGTTGGGCCCGTGATGGGGCGGTAAGCGAACAGATCGAAGCGTCCATTTCGGACGAGCTGGCGCGGTTGAAAGCGCGGCGCGGGCCTGTCGGCGAAAGCCTGACCCACTGCGCGGAATGTGAAGAGCCGATCCCAGAGGCGCGGCGCGTGGCCTTGCCCGGCGTGAAACTATGTATTGATTGCGTACGCGAACGTGATGGGCAACAGCAGATGCGCGGCGGGATCAACCGACGCGGGTCAAAGGACAGTCAGCTTAAATGACAGGCCATCAGGGCGCGCTGTAAGGCGCGTCGAGCGAGTAAATTAGCCCCGTAGGAGCAAAATCGAGATTGGCCGTGCCGCCCAGTTCGGCGGCCACAATGCGTTTCACCAGCTTGGATCCAAAACCCGTGCTATTGACGGGACCAGCCAAAGGCGGACCGTTTTTTTCTTCCCATGTCAGTTGGAAACGACAAGCCTTGTCCTCTCCGCTAAGCGTCCAATGCAAGCGCACGCGCCCGTCAGATTTAGTCAGAGCGCCGTATTTCATCGCGTTCGTCATCAACTCAAAAAGGGCCAAGGCTAGCATTGCTACGCTTTGTGGTGCGAAAACGACATCTGGTCCCTGCAGGTCAAACTGCTCCTCAAGGCCGGAATCACGCGCCATCAACTGGGCCACGTCGTGGATGCTGGTGCTGCGCCAATTGTTCGAGACCAACAGATCATGCGCCTTGGCCATAGAATGCAGCCGCGCCATAAATCGCTTTGTTTCATCAGCGGACGCCTCGCTGCGAAAGGTCTGGCGCGCAATGCCCATGACCACCGCGAGGTTGTTCTTTACCCGGTGGTTCAGTTCCTGCAGCGTTATCTTGAGCTGGCGTTCCGCTTGTGCTTGCTGGGTAATGTCGCGCAGCAGCAGGGAAAAATCCGGGTCCAGGCTCCGCGTGCCGGGTTCTGTGATAGGAATGATTGAGATCGAAAGGGTCCGGCCATCCGGCGTTTCGGCATGAAAGAATTCAGGCGCGTCTTCGGAACGCGCCTGTTTCGTTCTGCGATCAAGCCAGTCAGCTTCGTCTTGCAGCGACACAAGGTCCGTTATCAGACCTCCCGTCGCTTTGGCCGGATCAAAGCCAAACATCGCCGATGCGCAGGGGTTGCAGGTCTTTACTCGACCTGTCCCGTCTATGCGAAAGATCCCAACCTGTGCGGAACGGACCACTGCGGCGAGTTCTTCGGCATCGTCGCGGGCCTTGCGTAGATCGGCTTCGTACATGCCCCGCTCCGTGGCATCGAAGATGTTAAAAACGATCCGCGCCTCCGGCCCCTCGTCGGCCGGATGATGGCTGGCGTTTAGAAGGATTGGAAAGCGCTCTGCGCCTTCGGGTGCGAGCCGGCAGAGGATCTCTCTGGCAAAGCCCTGTAGCAAAATCATCGGCATGATATGCGTGTCAAAGAGCACGCGACCCGGCACATCCAACAGATGCGACAGGCGCAGGCCCACCAGAGCTTCTGGCGCATTGCCCGTCCATTCGGCGAAACGGCTGTTGCAGTAGGTGATTTTGGCGTTGTGGTCAGTCACCACAAAGCCACTGTCTGCCCGGTCAATCAGTAGCTGTGCGTCCTCGGCGGCAAGGATAGGGGGCGGTGCCAAGGTCTAGTCGCTCTCGGCTAGGTAGCGTCTGATCTCACGGATGGTCTTTTTCGGCTCGGTCATATGCGGACAATGGCCCACCGCCTCAATCACCCGCAGCGTCGCGCCGTTCATCGTGCCGTACATCCAGTCGCCCACGGAAACGGGCGCGATGGCGTCGTCGTCACATTGGATGATGAGGGTTGGCGTCTTGATCCGCTCCATATCGGCGCGGCGATCAGACAGAAAGGTGACCCTGCCGAAATGCCGCGCGATGTCGGGGTCCGTGCGACAGAAGCTCTTGGTCAGCAGTCTGGCACCTTCGCCCTCTGGCGGCTCGCCTGCGATGGCTGGGGCCATCTGTTCGGCCCATCCAAGGTAGTTTTCCTGCATGGAGTCAATGACTTGCAGCAGATCATCTTTCTCAAACCCGCCAATATATTCACCGTCGTTCGTGAAGCAAGGTGAGGGGGATACCATCACGACCTGCGCAAACCGATCAGGATGATCAGCCGCCGCGATGCCTGCGACAATCGCCCCGACCGAATGGCCGACAACGATTGGCTTGTCGAGTTCTAGGGTGTCGCAGACCTCGACTAAATCTTCGGCGTGGGCGGAAAGGTCGTTGTAGCGGTCGTAATCATACGCCGCGAGGTCCGATTGCCCGGCCCCCGTAAGATCGTAAAGCACGATGCGGTAATCATCTGCGAAAGCGGGCGTAACAAAGCGCCACATGGTCTGGTCGCATCCAAAACCATGTGCAAAGACAATCGCCCGCGCACCAGATCCTGTCACCGTGACATTGTTGCGTTCCAGTACCGTCATGGACCGTCCCCCCCAGCAACTTATGTTAAAGGCAGAATAAGAGGATTATTCCATCGCCTCTAACTCGTCAATCATGCTGGAGATCATGCTTAGCCCCTTGTCCCAGAAGGCAGGGTCAGACGCGTCTAGGCCAAAGGGGGCCAAAAGCTCTTTGTGGTGCTTCGAGCCGCCCGCTTTCAGCAGCTCGAAGTACTTGTCTTCAAAGCCTTCTTCGCCCTCGGCATAGACCGCATAGAGCGCATTCACCAAGCCATCACCAAAGGCATAGGCATAGACATAGAAGGGCGAATGGACGAAGTGGGGGATATAGGCCCAGAAGGTCTCGTAGCCGTCCATATACTCAAATGCTGGCCCAAGGCTCTCGGCCTGAACGGACATCCACAGCGCGTTGATGTCGTCAGGCGTCAACTCGCCACCTTTGCGGGCCTCGTGGAGTTTGCACTCGAAGTCATAGAACGCGATCTGGCGCACGACCGTGTTGATCATGTCCTCAACCTTGCCCGCCAGCAGCACTTTGCGCTCGGCTTGGGTTTTGGCCTTGTCGAGCATCTTGCGGAAGGTGAGCATCTCGCCGAAGACCGAAGCCGTCTCGGCCAAGGTCAGCGGGGTCGACGACAGCATCTCGCCTTGATCAGCGGCTAGCACTTGGTGCACGCCGTGGCCCAACTCATGCGCCAGCGTCATCACGTCACGCGGCTTTCCGAGGTAGTTCAGCATCACATAGGGGTGGACGTTGGTCACGGTCGGATGCGCGAAGGCGCCCGGGGCCTTGCCCGGCTTCACGCCCGCGTCGATCCAGCCCTTGGTGAAGAACGGCTTGGCCAATTCACCCATGCGCGGATCAAAGGCAGTATAGGCCTCCATCACCGTCTCTTCGGCCTGCGCCCAATCGACGACCTTGGGGTCTTCCATCGGCAGCGGCGCGTTGCGGTCCCAGACCTGCATGACGTCCAGCCCGAGCCATTTGCGCTTCAGCTCATAGTAACGGTGGCTCAGTTTCGGGTAGGCCTCGACCACCGCGTTACGGAGGGCTTCGACGACCTCTGGCTCAACGTGGTTGGAAAGGTGCCGCCCGGTCTGCGGCGTCTCCATACCGCGCCAGCGGTCCATGACCTCTTTCTCTTTCACCTGCGTGTTGTGCACACGGGCAAAAGTACGGATGTTCGCGCCCAGCACCTCGGCCAATTCGCGCGCCCCCGCTTCGCGCTTGGCGCGGTCGGGGTCGGTCAGCAGGTTCAGCGTGCCTTCAATGTTGAGCGTCTCGCCATCGACCTCAAACTCCAGCCCGGCGATGGTCTCGTCAAACATCCGCTCCCAAGCGTCGCCGACGACGCCAAGATCGTGGAGGAATTTCTCCATTTCGTCCGAGAGCTGATAAGGCTTCATCGCCCGGATGCGGTCAAAAACGGGCTTATAGCGCGCCAGATCGGGGTCTTGGTTCAGCAAATCGGTAAGATGGTCGTCCGGCAATTTGTTCAGTTCCAGCGTGAAGAAGACCAGCGGCGTGGTGTAATCGGTGATCTTTTCCTGCATGTCGGACATAAACTTGGCCCGGCCCGAGTCCGTCGTCAGCTGGTAATAGCGCAGCCCCGCAAAGGACATGATGCGCCCCGCGACCTGATTGATCTTTTCATTGCGCAGCACGCAGTCGAGCAGGCCCTTGGCATCCAGCGCGGCCAGCTTGCCTTCGTAGTCCGCCGCGAAGCTCGCGCAGGCCTCCTCCAGCCAATCCAGATCGCGCTTCAGTTCAGCCGCGTCTTCGCTGGTGTAAAGATCGCTCAAGTCCCATTCCGGCAGGTTGCCAAGGTCTTTGCCCCCGGCACTGGCATTGGCGTCGCGAAGCGGGAAGGGAAGCTGAAACATCGGTGTACCTCTTTTGCGTTTCGTCACATCTATGCGTCCCGGCGGGCAGGGACAAGCTACCCGTAGATGCGCAGCATTTCTTTCAGGTCATTCAACGTGTTTGCCTCTTGCAACGGCTTGTCCTTGCGCCAGCGCAGCATGCGCGGAAAGCGCAGGGCCACACCGGATTTATGGCGCGGGCTGGGCTGGATGCCTTCAAAGGCGATCTCGAAGACATGGTGCGGGGTGACTTGGCGCACGGGACCAAAGCGTTGCAGCGTGTTCTTGCGCACCCAAGCGGTGATGGAGCGGAACTCGGCGTCCGTGAGGCCGGAGTAGGCCTTGGTGAAGGGCACCAGATCATTGCCGTTCCAGACCGCAAAGGTGAAATCGGTGAACAGGTTGGCGCGGCGGCCCGAGCCCGATTGCGCATAGATCATCACTGCGTCGATGGTCAGCGGGTCGAGCTTCCATTTCCACCAGTCACCCTTCTTGCGGCCCGAGAGATAGGGGCTGTCGGCGCGTTTCAGCATCAGCCCTTCGGCCTGCGCCTCGCGGGCAGTTTCGCGCAGATCGGCCAGTTCGGACCAGTCGGTAAAACGGTGCTGGGGCGACAGGCGGATCGGGGCGTCTGCGGGCAGGGCTGCGCTGGCC
>Ga0209345_10002994_pt1 | contig 17838 bp, 15 predicted proteins | sample Cruoilmetagenom7_FD_187294 | JGI IMG/M metagenome (GOLD analysis project Ga0209345, IMG submission 187294) | Oil polluted marine microbial communities from Coal Oil Point, Santa Barbara, California, USA - Sample 7 (SPAdes) (version 2) | ecosystem: Environmental > Aquatic > Marine > Oil seeps ...
CATCTGCCTATCACTTTATGGGTATTCCAACAGAACTGTTCACTCCAATATTCGTTTGTTCAAGAATCACAGGCTGGGCTGCGCATGTAATGGAACAAAGAGCTAACAACAGAATCATCCGTCCAAACGCTGATTATGTTGGAGTTGGGCCAAGAGAAGTAACGTCTATTTCACAAAGATCTTAAGAATCAAAATAAAATAAATCAAGAAACTCGAACCATCGCAATGATAATGCCGATTCATTGCGGATGGTTTTTTCTACATACTACAATCCACCCTGTTTATTTTCAGTTTCTAAAATTTTAAATTAAATTTATTAAATCCTTTACGGTTTATTATTAGTTATGATATTGTTAAATAATTGATTTTAATTTTGGGGGAAGTATGAAGTATTTTTTAGTGGTTGTAAATTTGTTAGTTAGCTCTGTGGGGAATACTTCCTTTCATGAGTGGACAATATCGGAAGTCTTTTCAAATGAAGATGGAACTGTGCAATTTATTGAATTGGGTACCTCAGTTGACGGACAAGGTTTAATAAAAAATAGATTATTAACAACAATATCAGATGGAGGAGCCCCTGTTTCCTTTACCATTACAGATGATATTGCATCGACAACAGCAAATAAGAAGCTTTTATTTGCTACAGCTGCTTTCTCGACCTTTGCGGGTTCAGTAACTCCAGACTTTACCCTTCCAAATAATTTCTTTAACCCAAATGCAGCTAACATTAATATTGATTTTGCTGGTGTTGATGATGTTGACATCAACGGTGAATTGCCAACAGATGGACAATTGTCTCTAGGTGCTAATTTATTAACAAGCACCAATACTCCTGAAAATTTCACCCAAGAAAAAGGCGAAGTTGATTTATATTTAATTTATAAACATGGTTATGAAGGGTGTGACTATGTTTATAGAGACTCTGATATTGATACTTTTGGAGACCCGACAAATCGTTTGGAATCTTGTGACCCTATTCCTGGGTATGTTTCAAATAGTTTGGATTGTAATGATTCTGATGATCATATAAAACCTGGGGTTTTTGATGAGCCAGATAACAATTATATTGATGAAAACTGTGATGGAGTGGATGGTGAGGCATCTAATGCCATATTTGTTTCAGAAAATTTAGGTATTAATAGTAATGATGGAACTATCACATCTCCTGTAAAAGGGGTTAATATAGGACTGAACAAGGCTATTGCGCAAGGAAAAACGCATATTTATGTGGCTCAAGGCACTTATGATGGTGGGATTGTACAATTAAGAAATGGGATTTCTCTTTATGGAGGTTATAACGATCAAGCCAATTGGACTAGGTCGGCAAACCAATCCATTATATATTCAAATAGAGTTAAGGATACACACCGTATTGCTGTTTTTGGAAATAATATAATCTCAACAACAGTGATAGATACATTTGAAATTAGGACTGCGGGAATTACAAATCCCGGTAGATCTAACTACGGATTGCATTGTAATACTTGTGGTGGACTTGTATTAAGGAATAGCTTGTTAAATATAGGTAGAGCGGGCAACGGTTCATTTGGCCAAACTGGAAGAAGAGGCGATATAGGTTTAAGAGGAAATAATGGTTCAAATGGATGTGCAAATACTAACTGTGGATATGCGGGCGCAAGAAGAAATGGTAGTGGTGGAAGCTATGGAGGAGCAGGTGGTGCTGGTGGGTATGATGATAGTGCAGGAACTAAAGGAGAAAATGGAAATGGAGGTGTTAATGCCGGTTTTGGCGGTGGCGGAAGTGGTGGGGCATCAGAAGCCTGTTCACTTATAAATTCCACCAATAATCCTGGCGTTAGTGGCAATGATGGCAGGAATAATAGTAACTCAGGATTTCCCGGTATTCATGGTACTGGTTTTACTTTTAGTAATGGGTATAGAATAGCACGACAAGGTTCTTCTGGTACTACAGGTCCATCTGGCTATGGCGGCGGCGGTGGCGGCGGCGGCGGCGGTGGTGAAGGTTCTACTTTTAGCTGTAATGAGGATACAGGCGGTGGTGGTGGCAGTGGTGGCACTGGTGGCACTGGTGGATCTGGTGGTACTGGCGGTGAAGGTGGTGGTAGCGTGTATGGTATATTTTTGACAAATACAACTGGAGCTTCCTATACTAACAACAACTTTTTCACATTGGGTGATCCAGGAATTGGAGGACAAGGGGGTTCAGGAGGCCAAGGAGGTCCAGGAGGTCAAGGTGGTACTGGCGGAAGTGCAAATGATCAGGGAGGTAAAGGAGGTAATGGTGGTAATGGAGGTCATGGTGGAACTGGCGGAACTGGCGGAGATGGAGCTGATGGTGTTAGCCTAACTGTATACAATGATTAAACTCAAAAAATATATAAAAAACTTTAAGATTTAAGTGATGTGCGATAAGAGCAACATCACTTGTTGGTAGCAATGTCGTTTGACTTTATAAATACTAGTATTGTTAAATTATTCAGCTTTAAAGTTTTCTAAAGTTTGATAATATTTATCTCTTTCTTCATCGCCTGAATAGTATTTATCTTGAATATTTTGGATGAGGATTTTGGCTAAATCAAACTGTTGGTTTTCATAATAAGCTTGTATAAGTAGCAATGATTTTTTTTATCATAGGCGGGATTTTTCGAGACCAAATCCATGTTAAGTAAGGGTTTTAAAAGTATAATCGCAGCTTTATGGTTTTTAATACTAAGATAGCTTTGAGCCAATACTGTCTGAATACCAATTGCGATGATAAATTCTTTTCCTAAATATTGCAGACTTAAGGCTAAAGCAAGTTACCTGTATCAACTGGCGTAATAGTCTGTTCAGCATTAAGTTTATACAGCTGAATATTAGCCATGTTTTTTATGTCGTCATTCATTAACTCAAAAACTTTATCTAAAGTATTTTGCGAATTATTATCCGAAGATAAGATTTGTGTAATTTGACGATTAAAAATCTGTTTCATGATTATAGTGAAGTTTATCACAGCAATCATAAAAGCTAAATAATTTGATATACTATAAACTATTCAAAACCATTTACAAAAATATCATCGCTATAATAATAAGAGTACACAGCTCCTGAATCACTAGCGTTTTCATTGCTTGAGCCATTGATTAGTGCAGCGGGGTTAATACCACTGGTACTGCTATCTTCTAGTATGGCACCGACTGCAATTGTACTTTCTGATATACCTACTGACCAACCAAAAAAATCATAAGAATCTAGGTTCAATGCTGTTAATTGGGATTGACTTTCCCAGTCACCATTTATTTTCTTGTAGGTATAAACTGCACCATTTTCAAACTCAGATGCAGTATTGGCCGTTTCAGCACGTGCGCCTATAATGGCTAAATCGCCATTCACTGCCATTGACCATCCAAAATTTCCACCGTTATTTGAAGAGAGGATTTGTGATTCACTCCAGGAGGATCCTGTTCTGTCAAATACAAATACTGCTCCTGCATTTTGAGTTGCATTAAAGAAGAAATGTCGTGCACCTACCATAACAACATCAGAAGATATGGCGCATGAATAGCCAAAGTTATCTCCTGCATTAATTGAAGAGGGTTCTATGCGAAATTGCTCTTGCCAGATTGTACCTGAATTTTTAAATATATAAGCAGCACCTGCATCATCAATCATATTATTATTGCCTTCTTCAAGAAAAGCACCAACAACGATGGAATCTCCTGAAATATCAACACACCATCCAAATTGGTTATCATTATCAATATTTGAGGGTTTCAAATAAGCTTGTTGGCTCCAACTATCAGTTGTACGAGAGAAAACGTAAGCAGCACCAGCATTTGTTAAAGAGTCATTATTTTGGCTAGTTCCATCACTGTGTTCGCCATATGAACCTACTATTATTGTATCATTATCAATAGCAACAGAATTTCCAAAATGAGATCCGATGTATGTATTTGAAGGCTTTAAGTCAGCTTGTTGCATCCATGTGTCACCTATTCTAGTATAGACATAAGCAGCACCAGAATTGGATTCTTCTTCCACTCCAAATGTAGAATTGACTCCTACCATTGCTCTATTGTCTCCAGGTGCTCCAATAATAATAGTGTTGCCTGAAATAGCTACTGATTTACCAAATTCGAGGTTGGGATTGGAATATTGCGCTTTAAGGTAGGCTTGTTGAACCCAATTGCCATTTTCACGAACAAACACATAAGCTGCCCCAGATGTTCCAGTATTATCGCTGCCATCACTAGTGTTAATCCCAGTTGTTTCGCTTTGTTCATAGGGAGAACCAACGACTATTGTTTCACCAAAGACGGCAACAGTATATCCAAAAAAATCATTGCTATCGGTATTAAATGGTTTGATGAATGACTCCTCATAAGTCATTGTCGGTGCTATTTTACTTTGAATGTGTTTCCAATCAGTATCACTGACTTCTAAAGGCTTTTTCTTATCATTTGCATGTGTATTCTGCATCATTAATAAAAGGCAGAGCATTATTTTTGGTTTTAATATTATAAACATAATCATTTATCCTAAAATTTTATTTATTAAAGATTAGTACGATGTTCATATTAAAACGGTGACAAAAAAGGCTAAATTTAAATTTAGCTAGTTAATTTTTTCTAAACAATTTGTATCAACTTTAATCAGTAGACTAAAACCATGATGTTGCCATTATTACCGCTACCAGTTGTTGTTATCCATCTAGCACAGTTTAGTGCAGAGCCCGAAGCTTGACAGTTAGCGTTTTTACCAGCAAGATTATTGACAACAGATACTTGAAAGAATCGTTCACTAATATCAAAAGGAAAATTGATACGACAAAGCCCTGTTACTGCACCATTTGTTACTGTAGCTACAGATGTGTTGACACCATTGTATTGTTTGATGACTGATGCATTCGAAGAGGCACAGTAAACATTTAACATAAATTTCATCATGCCATTACTATTTGCTTCTTGTTTAGTATTGCCTTCGATGTGTAACCCTAAAGCAGGTGGTGTATCCCAGCTTCCAATTGTAGCTCCTCCATTTTTATCAACATAAAAAGCCGTCTTTCCAAAGGATGTTAAAGTATTTTGTTCAATCCTCAATAAATCACCATCGTTAGTGCCATTTATATTGAGATCAGCGTTAGGATTTGTGGTGTTGATACCTATTTTTCCCGCAGCTGTCGTAGTTATTCGTGGTTCATTATTGCCTGTTACAATATGCATGTTTCCAGCTGATCCACCTGTTGTTCCAATTTCAAAATCTTCATCTAAAATGCTTCCATTTGGTGTTTGAAAAGAACCAATATAACCTCTTCCTATATCATTTTCTTCAAAGTATACATACATATTGTCACCCCCATTAAAATTAGCGGTAATATCTTGTGTTGATTTTACGTTTAAGCGAGCATCTGGGTTAGATTCTCCAATGCCTACATTCCCGCTTGTATAATATATTTCAGAATTTGTTACTGTCCATGGAGATTCTGGTGGCGTTGCAGGATTCCATCGAGAACCATTAAATGTAAGTACTTGACCAGTTGTGGCATTACCATTTGTAAGATTTGTCGCTAAAGGAACTGCCTTGATTTGTTGTAGAGCAATATCAGTATAAGCACCCCCAACTGAGCTTTTACGTATACTAATGATTAAGTAATAATCTTCAAAACCATCATAATAAGATACGCCTAGGTCAACATTTAAATTAACTAAACCATTAGTTACACTCACATTCATGTGAGAATCAGCTGTTCCTAAAGTTGCTCCAAGACCATTTTCTGCCTCTATAATAAAGTCATATTCACCATTGGCGGGAACTCCGTTGTCTATTATTTCACCTTGATAACTAAATGAGCTATCAACTGGAGATGAAATTGCAATTGTGCATGCTAGTAGGCAAAATATTAGTGTAATTTTTTTATTTGTAAAATTGTTCATTTTATTCTCCTGGACTTATTCAAATCCATTATTAAATATATTTTCAGTTTTTTGGATGTTGTTTTGTAGCCAAAATCCACCAGTAATTATGTAACCTCCTTGGGCTTGAGGGTTGCTTGAATCTACCTGCCCAATACTTGCATTGATTCTATAATGACTAACTGTATTTGTTATTCCGCCATTATTTATGCTTGATCGTTTGATTTGGTATTGGGCATAAGCTTGGTTAATAGCGAAACCAAATAACAGTATCAATATTGCTTTTTTATCATTTGAAATTTTATTTAACATTCCATATATCCATCTTTTTATCGAGATATCAATTAGTACGTCAATAATATAATTTAGGTGACAATTAATTTTTATTCCTATAATATTCATAATATGGATAAGAAAACTTGGAAAAAAATCGAATCAATTTATGACGCAGCAATGGCGTTAAATGAAAATAGCAGAGATAAATTTGTACAAAAAAATACTGATGGAAATCGCGAAGTTTATGAACAAGTTACAAAGATGCTTGAATCGAATAATAATGAATTTATGGAAGAGTTCCCAGGTTCTGTTTCATCTATTGATGATTTAATAAACCCGGAAATGAAAGCTTTAGGTCATTTTAATATTCTCAAAAAAGTAGCAACTGGGGGAATGGGCAGAGTCTATTTAGCTCAGTCTAAAAACAGTGATGTTAAGAATGTTGTAGCGCTAAAAACGATTAGAATTGAGCTAGTAAACAAAGATCTTGAAAAGAAGTTTCACAATGAAAAACTTATTCTTTCAAAGCTAAAACATAAGAATATAGCAAATTTGATTGATGCAGGGGTAACAGTTAATAAAATCCCTTATATAGCTACAGAGTGGGTTGATGGTCAAAATATAATCAACTATTGTCGTGATCAAAAATTAAGCATTAAGGTGCGATTAAAATTATTCCAACAAATATGTTCAGCTGTTTCATTTGCTCACAATAAATTAATAATTCATCGAGATTTAAAGCCTGATAATATCCTAATAGATAAACATGGAGAGGTTAAACTTTTAGATTTTGGTATAGCAAAAATTATTGATGAAAATCAAAATGACAAAACCCAAACTCAAATATACACACCAGAATATGCTGCACCAGAACAAATTAATGCAGAGTTTTGTACGGTGGCAACTGATGTTTATTCCTTGGGGGTGATTCTATTTGAAATATTAACCAATTCAAAGCGGTTTGATTTGTCTGATTTAGCCTTGTCTGAAAAAATAAAAACTATTTGTTCACCAAAACCCATTGATATTCATAGCATAAAATCAGAGCTACCCTATCCAGTAACTCATGTGGATGCAGCATTATTAACTATTATTAAAAAAGCCATGCACGTGGAGCAAAACCGGAGATATGAAAGTGTTACTTCATTAACATCAGATATCGATAATTATTTAAATAACCGTCCAATCTCAGCAATGAAGGATAGTTTCTTTTATAAATTAAAAATGTTTATATTAAGGAATCGTTTGGCCAGTTTTTTGACATCTTTATTTCTAGTAGCAGTATTAACTGGAATATATGTGAATAATAAACAAGTGAATATGAAACTTCAAGAAGCTGAAAAATCAGAAGTAATGCTATCTTTTTTTCAGGGTATTTTAAAATCCGCATCACCATCTCAGGGAGGTTCAACTAATCTAACTGTCAGAAAAATGTTCGAGCTAGGGATAGATAAATATAACTTGAATTTAATTAAAGATCCTTACATTAAAGCAGAGTTGACAGCTCAAATAGGTCAGATATATGGAGATTTAGATATTCATGATGAGATGTTGAAATATACTGAAGTCGCTAGTAATTATTATCAGAGCAATTTAAATAATGATAAAAATGCCAGTGCATTCATTAATTTATCGAATGCTATAGCATTCACATATATGAGTAGAAACAATTATGATAAAGCACTCGAATATCTAGATCAAGCACACTCGGAAGTAAAAGAATTTAACATAAATCCAAAGCAATTATCTCGATCTTATACATATTATGGTGAAATTTATTTTGATAAAGATAAAAGCAAATCTATGCAGTATTTAAATACTGCGGAGAAACTAGCCAACGTAAACAATTTGTATGAAGAGGTTGCACTGGTGAATTATAATAAGTTCAACTTATTTTATGACTCAAATTCCGATGAAGATGCTTTTAAATATTTAGATAAAGCACAACTATATTTTGAGAAAGACAATCAGACTGAATTAAATATAGGATTGATGGAAACCTTGAGTGCCAGAGCTGATTTACAAAGTAAGATTGGTTTGTTGGATGCTGCAGAGTTGACCTATGAAAAAGTCGCCTTATTATCTGAGCAGACATTCGGAAATGCAGGTTATAATTCGACATCAAATCGCATTAATAATTTAAATAAAAAGGGCGATTTTGCAGCAGCTTCAGCACAGATAAAAGTGGCGGATAAAATTTTCGAAGATAATCATTTGGAAAAAAACACAGATTATCATTATCTGATATATATGAAAGCCATTACTTGGGTAGAATTTCAAAGATTTGAAGAAGTAGAAAATTTATTGGATATAGTTTCAGTATATTATTCAAAAATACTGCCAGCAAAACACAGAATATTCAAAATATTAAAAATGAGGCAAGCTGAGTATTATTTGAAATCAGGACAACGTACAAAGATAAAGCTAATGCAGTCAGAACTTGTTGAATTTCTAAAAACTGATTTAAGTCAGTCAATTAAACGTTGGGCACTTTTTAACTTAGGTAACACAAGTTTGTATTTAGAAGAATACACACTTGCGGAACATTATTTTTTACAAGCTTATTCATTGTTAAAACAAGAAAGAGGCGAGCAGGATTATTTTTATTGGCAATTACTTACAGGATTTGAATTATCAAAAGTTAAGCAAGGTAAACTTGATCATATTGAAAATTTTAACAAGGCTAAAAATGGATTACTTAGTAAGGTATCAATTAACCCATGGTATGATAAATTTTATTCGTTAGATTAAAGACTATGCAAGTTGCTCAAATAACAGAAATTCTAAACAATGAAAAATTTGATTCTGAAACATGGAATCAAATATTGCCAATTGTTTATAACCAGTTAAAAACCATAGCACGTAACGTTAAGTTTGGGCATAAAAGCCAAGAGAACTTAAATACTACTTCGCTAGTACACGAAGCCTATCTAAAGTTGCAAAAGCATAATAATTTAAATGTAGAAGGAACCACCCATTTTTATCGTTTGGCAGCAATGGCAATGAGGCAAATTCTTGTTGATTCTGCACGGTCGCAATTAAGAAAGAAAAGAACAAAGGATGAAGCGCCAGCGGAAGAACAAGACCAAATATTAGCGATCAATAACCAGGTTACAACAGCCAATGAGATGGTAGAAATTGATAAAGCCTTAAAAAACCTAGAGGCTTTAAGTCCAAGGTTGGCAGATGTTGTGATTAATCATTTTTATGGTGGATATAGTTTTGAACAAATAGCTGAAATATCCAACATGTCAAAAAGAACAGTTATCAGAGATTGGAAAAAGGCCAAAGCATTTATATTCACACAACTAAATTGATAAAATTACTAATGACACATGTAAAAATTGTGAAGTACTTTAATATACCTATATGGAAAATCAAAATTTAAAAAAACAAGAAAGAAGCTTTTTAAAGCTTAGTCGAATCGTTTTAACTATCATATTCGTTATTATTACCATAGTAAATATCGTACCTTCGGTTATTGGCTCAGCATCATGGTGGGTACTAGCGATTCAGCTAACAGCTACTTGGTTTATATATTTATTGATATTTATTTATCAAGGAGCAGCATTTAGACATTTTAGTTATACGATGAATGATTTTGGCCTTTATATCAATCGTGGTGTTTTTTGGCGCAGAAAAATAATAGTCCCGCGAAATCGTGTTCAACATACCGATGTTGTACAGGGCCCTATTGAAAGAAGATATGAATTAGCTGAGTTGATTGTTCATACAGCTGGTACACGCAATGCCTCAGTTAAGTTACCAGGTATATTACATGCCGATGCAGAAAAATTACGTGAATCTTTGTCTTTTGATGAAAGCAATGATGCTGTATGAGTACTGCCGAAGAAATTATCCAAGAAGAAAGTGTGAAGGGTACAAGACTTAATAAATACTCACCTTTATTTATTGCTTTATATGTGATAATTAAATCAATTGTTCCTATGGCAATTGGTATGTACACCTACGCAAAAACTGACATGTCTAATTGGTTGTTTTTTGGTGTTGCAATATTAATTGTTTTGTTTGCAGTATTACAGTATTGGTTTTATCACTATTTGCTAAAAGATGAAAAAATAGAAATTAAAGAAGGTATCTTATTTAAAAAGAACCGTAAAGTACCTTATACCCGTATTCAAAATGTCAATGTTTCACAAAATCTTCTAGAAAGATATTTTAAAGTTGCCACACTACAATTAGAATCAGCATCAGGTGGCAAGCCTGAGGCGGTCATGCGTGTCGTAGACTTAAGTGTTGTTGAAACAATTAAAGCCAAAGTAAAATCAGCCAGTCTTGCTGAAGTTGAATCACCCCATGATAATGTTGAAAGTGAAGTTGATGTTGTTCAAGAAGATAATGAACAGCTGCATCAAATTTCAACAAAAGATGTTGTTAAATATGGCATAATTTCTCAAAAAGGCATGTTTTACGGTGCCATTTTATTTAGTTTTCTTGCACAGAATCAATTGTTTATTGCTAGCCTAACTAAATATTTAAATCTGTTTTATAAAATCCCTGATTTTTCAAAGATCACCCTAGCTGAGGGTTTTGTTTATGTAGGAGTCATTGGTTTAGCCATGTTTGTTTTTTTACAATTGATGTCAATTCTTTGGGCATTAATGAAATTCTATGATTTTAAAATTGAAAAGCATGGAGATAGGCTACAGGCGAATATGGGTTTGTTGTCGAAAGTAGCTGCGACCATACCTTTGAAAAAAATACAGCTTTATCGGATAAGTGAAAATCCTTTACATAAATATTTTAAAGCCCGAACCATAAGCATAGAAACCGCAGGTGGTGTCAATACTGATAAAAGCGGCATTGTTATGCGTTGGTTAGCTCCCTATATCAGTAAAGACAAGGTAAAAGGCCTTATACATGAAATAGAACCTAAAATAAAGCTTGGGACTGTAGATTGGCAATTTTTACCGCAAAGAGCATGGAAAAGAGTGATAAAAAGGTCGTTATTCACTTTAGCGATTTTTAGCGCCATAATTATTGGTATTGCGAGTTTGCCTCAAATAGAAATCAAATACTTTGCATGGGTGGCGATGGTTTTGATGATACCTGTGATATTTTTATACGCTAAGAATTTTGTGAAGAAGACTGCGTATTATATCAATGATGATATTATTTGTTTCAAAAGTGGTGTCTGGTTTGGCAAACAAAGTTTTGTTAAGATTAGTAAAATACAAACCGTTGAAATATTAGAATCCTATTTTGATAGGAGAAACAAAATGGCTACACTAGAAATTGATACAGCAGGATCAAACCCTGTTTTACACCATGTCAAAATACCCTATTTAGAACTTGAAGATGCCTATAAAATGAGGGATTTTATTCAAGGAAAATTAAAAGATATCGATTTTGATTGGTAGATTTAATCAGGCAAAGAATAAGGATGTTAATTTGTGGTATACATTTTAAAGTAGTCTCTTATTAAAATATAAAACATAAAAGGAACTAATGTTTACATTAGCTTTCTATATTTAGAATCTTTCAAAAAGTAAACATGATAAAAATAAAAAATTTAACCAAAGTTTTCGAAACTCAAGGGGAAACAATCACAGCTTTAAACTCAGTTAATTTGCATATCAAAAAAGCAGAGTTTGTAGCAATCATGGGCCGTTCAGGATCTGGAAAATCAACATTATTAAATATTCTTGGTTGTATGGACAAATCAACTTCTGGATATTATTTGTTGGGAGATCAAGATGTTAGTCAATTAAATGATGATGAACTTTCCCACATTCGTAATGATCGCATTGGATTTGTGTTTCAAGGATTTCACTTGTTACCACGTTTAAGTGCATTAGAAAATGTTATGCTCCCTTTACGATATACAGAAGAAAAAATTACTGAAAAAGGTAGAAAACGTGCCAAAGACTTATTAATTAAAGTGGGTCTAAAGGACCGAATTAATCATATGCCTAATCAAATGTCTGGAGGTCAGATTCAACGTGTTGCGATTGCACGATCATTGATTAATAACCCTGATATACTTTTAGCTGATGAGCCAACAGGTAATTTAGATAGTACCATTTCTAAACAAATTATGGATTTACTTATTGAACTCAATCAATCAGGGCAAACCATTGTTATGGTTACACATGAAGACGATATTGCAGAGAATGCCAATCGAACCATACACTTCTTAGACGGGGAGATTGTCAAGTGAGAACACTATTACTGATGTTAATGAGCCTTAATGTTTGGGCTGAAAAAATTTATATTACTGGAGAGTTAGAATCTAAAAATACCCAACAAATTTTGATGCCATTGGTTCCTACCTTCAATGGAAAAATTAGTGAAATGGCATCTGAAGGCAATTATGTTAATAAAGGCGATTTTTTAGTTAGAATTGATGGTGCGTCTCTTGATAGCCAAGTTGAAACTCAAAAAGAACAACTAGATAGTTACAAAGCTACAGCGAAGAAAAATGCAGTTGAATTTGAAATTAAATTGAATACAGCTGAAATCAACTTTGAAAGTACAAAAATAAATTTTGAAATTGCAAAAATGAAAGCAGAAACACCGCTAGATTTTATTGGTGAACTTAAATATAAGCAAAATCAATTAACTTTGAAAAATTCAGAAAAAGCTTATAAAAAAGCAGTTAAGGATTTAGCAGAGCAGAAAAAAGTGATTGCAATAAGTAAAAAGGAAGTGATGTTAGGCACTGATTCAAAACAAAAAAAATTGGAATATTTAGAAAGCACTCTAAAGAATTTTACAATTGTCGCCAATCAGGAAGGGTATGTTGTATATTCTACACATCCTTGGACAGGTGAAAAATTTCAAGAAGGTGACCAAGCTCAATCGGGGTTTAGGTTAATGAGTGTTTCGCAAAATAATGACATGCAAGTAGTGGCGAGTATCAATGCCATTGATATACCAAGGTTGTCAATAAATCAAATGGCAAAAATTAAGTTTGATGCTTTTTTAGATAAATCCTATCAAGGCAAAATAGTTAAAATTTCATCAGGTGGCTCGGATAAAAAAGTTTGGGGAGATGCACTTTACTATCAAGCGACTATAGAGATTTCTGAACAAGTACCAAAAAATTTATTAATTGGAATGAGCGCACAAGTCTCGATTAATATAAAGGGAGAATTATAATGATGAAACTAATGATATTTTGTATAAGCTTACTGATCTCCGTGCCTGTTTTTGCAGTAACAGATATAAAAATTAAGGGCGAATTAAAAGCCATGAACACCGACAATTTTTCACCGCCAAGAGTAGAAGGTATTTGGCAATATACAATTGCTTTCATGGCAGAGGATGGGACTATTATAAAACCAGGTATGCCAGTATTGATGTTTAAAACTGATGACATTAATAGAAAGCTGATTGAAGCCCAAGGCAAACTAGGTATAAAACAAAGTGAATTGAGGAATAATAAAGCCAATGATTTAGAAAACTTTGAAAAAAAAGCCATTGCTATAGAAGAAAAGAAAATGGAGTTGGATAAAGCAAAGCGTAAGGCAGAATTACCAGAAAGTGTATTAGCAAAAAATGATTACCAAGAAAATCAACTCCGGTTTGAATTAGCGCAAAAACAATATAAATCAACGCGGCTAGATTTCGATTTAAATAAACAAAAAAGCCAAACTGATGAACAAATATTACAAGTTGAAATAGAAAAGTTAGAAAGTGATATTGCGAAATATTCCGCATCAATATCAAGCATGAAAATGTTAGCTAAGTCAGAAGGAATCGTTTTACAAAAAACAAATTGGCAAGGTGAAAAATATGCTGTTGGAGATGCTATTTGGGGCAATAGAAGAATTGTTGAAGTGGCCAATTTAAACAAATTGATAGCTAAAATTGAAATAGCAGAAAACAACGTTAAACACGTTAAATTAAACCAAAAAGTGAAAGTTAAATTAGACTCATTACCAGATAGAGAGTTTAGTGGAGTGATTGTCAGTCTATCAAAAGTTGTGCGGGTTAAATCAAAAAATCAGCCCAGTAAAATTTTAGAAGGAGTGGTTGAAATAAACAATGTGGATACTGAAGTGATGCGACCAGGAATGCGCTTAAGTGCTACTTTATTAGATAATATTGTTGTAATGACTGAGTCGAAAGAAAACATGACAGGTGAGAAAACAGAATGAAATTCTTTATAACCTTATTACTAATCATGTTGTTGACAGCGTGTGATAAACAAGTAAACAAAACCCCTGAATTGGTTGTAACAAAATCTAGCAAGGGCTTCAGTCTTATTGCGCAAGGAGAGTTAGAAGCTGTTAATGCAACGCCCATAACCGCCAATTCAGGCAGTCGAAGACCCCAAACAATTGCATGGATAGCTGAGCAATACTCACTGGTCAAGAAGGGAGATGTCATAATAAAATTTGATGGTGTTTCATTCCAAAATGAAATGGATGCAGCTGAATTTGAACTGATAAAACTTAATTATACACGTGAACAGAAAACACGCGAGCTTAGTAATTCGCTCGATGACTTTAATAACGAAAGCGATGTTGTTGATTTTGAGTACTCAATGGCGCAAAAATTCAACATTGAAAACCCAATGCTATATACCAAGATAGAAATGATTGATGCATCAGATAATGAAGAGTTTTTAGAAGCAAAATCTACTTATATTGATAACATGAGCGGGCACTTTAAGGGTAAGTCAGATGCTGAAGTGGGATTAATTGGTTCAAAAAGCAAAATGCAACAAGATAAAATAAGTATGAATCAAGCTAATTTAGAGCAACTTGAGGTTTTGGCTCCACATGATGGAATCGTTGTGCTTAAAAAAGGCTGGGATGGCTCAATACCACAAGCAGGCAAATCTGTATTTCCAGGAATGGGCTTAGCTTCAATTCCAGATCTTTCCCAAATGAAAGCCAAAATATTTGTACCAGAGATAGAAGCCGTTGGATTGAAAAAAGATCAAAAAGTAGATGTTAAATTGCATGCTTTTCCTAATATAAAATTTACTGGTATTATCAGTATGATTAGCAAGTCAGCACAACCAAAAAAACGCAACAATCCAGTCAAATACTTCACAGTAACTGTGGCTATCAATGAAAAAGATGAAGCTAAATTGTTACCCGGACAGCGACTCGATGCGACCATTTTCACATCGGAACAAACTGAGTCTATAGTTGTTCCTATCCAAACCATCTTTCGTGAAAAAGGAAAGAGCTGGGTTTACCATAAAGTTTCAGGGGGACAGTACCGAAAAAAAGATGTTTTAACAGGCACGTGTTCTGCGAGCCAATGCTTGATTGAGTCGGGCTTACAAGAAAATGATATCATCGCTTTAACAGAACCTGTTTCCGAATCAAAATCAGAAGGGGAAAGTAGCTAATGCGTACTTTATTTATACAAGCAATCAACGAAATGATGCACCATAAATTAAGAACATTACTCACATTATTGGGTATGGTTTTTGGTGTGGGCGCAGTGATCGCCATGTTAAGTATTGGCGAAGGTGCAAAAGTAGAGTCAACCCGTTTGATAGAATCAATGGGGTTACGCAACTTAGTGATTAATGAAAAGAAAAATGATGAAGAAACACGCAAGGAAATACGAAAAAACTCAATAGGGTTAAGTTTAAATGATATGCGTGCGATTTCTGGATCATTACCTTTTGTCACTCAACATTGTGCAGAAAAAAATATCAACACCTATTCCTTATTCTCAGAACATGCGACCGCAGATAGCTCAGTCATGGCAATCTCAGTTGATTGTTTTAATATGTCAAATCTAAAAACTCAAAGCGGAAACTTGTTCACTAGTGATGACAATAGTTCAAACAGACAAGTGGCTGTAATTGGCGCAGAAGCTGCTATTGCTTTATTTCCGAATGAAGATGCTGTGGGCAAACTAATAAAAGTGAATCATCTGTGGGTTGAAGTGGTTGGCGTGTTAAGACAACAAAAATTGAGCAAAAAAGAAATACAAGGAATCAAGTTGGGCGCAGAACACAACCGCATATTTATACCGCTTTCTACTGCGCATAAACGCTTAAAAATCCCAGAACTTGAAAGCCAAGTTGATAGTATCAAGGTCACCATTGATGAAACCATTAAGCCACAAGTAGCAGCATTAGCCATAGATAAATTATTAAAAAGAAGACATGGCAACGTAGATGATTTTGAAATAGTTGTTCCTGCCTCATTGCTCAATCAACAAAATAAAACCCAAAAAATATTCACAATTGTCATGTCTAGTATTGCTGGCATTTCTTTATTGGTCGGTGGGATTGGTATCATGAATATCATGCTAGCAACCATATTAGAACGCACCAAAGAAATAGGTTTAATGCGCGCGTTGGGTGCCAAGAAGGCGGATATAAAGAATCAATTTTTAGTTGAGAGTGCAACAATTGCAGCTGTGGGTGCTGTGCTTGGTATCGTAATGGGAGTAGTGCTGTCATTTGCGATTCAATCATTTGCTGATTGGCCTGTGCAGTGGTCATTTTTCTCAATCATCTTAGCAGTGGGTGTATGCCTATTAACAGGCATTGGATTCGGTTATTATCCTGCTAAAAAAGCAGCAGAGTTAGATCCTATATTGGCTTTGCAAAAAAATTAAATTTTCTTCTACAACATATAAAAGAGACCTTTGCATAACTCTGATGACGAGTAAAAAATGATTAAATCCACCAGTTTTTCGATAAAAATCTTAGCAATAGCAAGCTATTACGTGCGATTTTTAACTCAATCTGGCAAATTTTCTCTATTTTTTCTTTCGTCTCTTAGTTATGCAAAGGTCTCTAAAAATTATTTAGGATAGGTGTTATGTATAAAATCAGTATTGTTATTGTGTTTCTATTCATACAGCCATTGGCTTTTGCAGCGGATGGGTTGATTTCAGTTAAAAGTCATCATTCAGTTAAACAAACCACTGAAAATTTGTTGGCTGTTTTAGAAAAAAAAGGCATGACCGTTTTTAAAGTTATCAACCATAAAAAAGGTGCTAAGAGTGTTGATAAAAAATTACGTCCAACAACTGTAGTTATTTTTGGAAATCCCAAGGTAGGCACATTATTAATGCAATGTTCGCAAACAGCTGCCATAGATTTGCCTCAAAAAGCATTGATTTGGAAAGATGAAGATCGGAAAGTTTGGTATACATATAATGATCCGCAGTATTTAGTAAAGCGTCATAATATAAATGCTTGTGAAGAACCATTAAACAAAATTTCAAAAGCGTTGGCTAAATTTGCACATGTTGCTACGGCTCCGCCAACTAAGGTAAAATAAATTATGCTTAATACAAACCTCAAATACCTGAAATTTATTGAAATACAACGATCATGAGTTTGCCCAGAAGCTGCCGCTTGTTTGGCAGCATTGAAACCATTATCTCAGCAAGGTAAGATTAAAAAGAACGATCAAGTGGTGGTGTTTAATATAGGTTCATTTGAAAAATATTTACCTGATGTTAGGCACATATTAACCCTGCGATATAATATCGTAATTCAGGACGACTAGAAATTCTCATATCAAAGAAAATTATTGCAGGGTTAGTCACTCTATCTCAAAATAATTTGATGCAGAGATGTAGATTTCTAGTCGTCCCAACTTATTGATCTTATTATGAATGGTCTAAGACTATTAGCCCTTGGACTGCGTTATCAGCATTTGCATTAGAGTGACTAAAACTGCATGCTGATGCCTTGCCAAGAACAAATAGTCTTAGACTGAATTTGCGGTATTAT
>Ga0209345_10002995_pt1 | contig 17833 bp, 13 predicted proteins | sample Cruoilmetagenom7_FD_187294 | JGI IMG/M metagenome (GOLD analysis project Ga0209345, IMG submission 187294) | Oil polluted marine microbial communities from Coal Oil Point, Santa Barbara, California, USA - Sample 7 (SPAdes) (version 2) | ecosystem: Environmental > Aquatic > Marine > Oil seeps ...
CATTAAACTTTTTATAGCCTCTTTAAAAGCTTCAAAACGAGCAGGAATAACTCCAGAACCATAAAGAAGAGGAACCTTCTCAAATAACATATGGATAGCTAACTGATTTGTAACTGCACCCGATAGTGCAAAAAGTCCTGTAAAAAGTAAGACAGAATTTAATTCTATAATTACAAACGATAGAGCTATTAATAAGATAGCTATAAGATTAGTTATTAAACTTTTATTGATTTTCAAAATATATCTCCTATTTAAAATCAGAATTATACTAAAACGCTATTATTATGTAAATAAAATAAGAAAGAGAATTTATGAATAAAGAAAGTTATGAATTATTTAAAAATGGACACTTAGAAGATATAGTAAAAGTTTTAGTAGATGAATTAAAACTAAGAAATGAATCACCGTTTTGGGCAGATAAGGTTGAGCCTTTTTCAAGTGCGATTTTAAGTATATTAATCCCCCTTAGAGATGAAAATATGCTTTTTAATCCAGAGGGTAAAGCAGTTTCTGAGTTAACACCAGAGCTATTTTTACAATGGAGTGATTTTGTAAGTCTTAAAATACTTGCTTTTACAATCCAAAAATCAAATGATGCAGGGGAGTTACTTAGAACATCTCTAGATAATTCCACATGCCAAAGATATAAAAAATTGGATTTAAAACTACTAGGAGATTATCTTAGTAAAAATAGTGTAAACCTTGATGATGAAGCACTAGATTTTCCTATATCAAATTACAATCTACACCAGGGTGTAAGTAATGTAATAAAATCCCTATTATAAATTCGCTATAATCATATAATTATATTTAAGGAGTTCAGATGAAACAAATATTTTTAGTACTTTTATTTTCAACAATGCTATTTTCAGCTCAAAAGCAGATAATACTTGGTAGCTATACACAAGAGCGAAATGCCGTTGAGGGTGTACAAAAGTTAGAGGGTTATATAGAAGATAGTGATAAACTAAGCTGGCTTAAAAAAAATGGTGCTATCGAAGCAAAGTATAAAAAAATTGGAAAATATTTTGTAGTATATTTGATGCCAATAGGTGGTAAAAGAGAGCTTTTTCGTGCATATAATGGTGTGAAAAGATATTATAATGATGCTTATGCAATAGAGTATTCACCTGATACAGGTATGTCAAAGATAGATATGTCTAGTATAGAGGAACCATCAAACAAAACTCAAGCAAGTGAAGAAGAGATGGTAGTTCTTGAAGATAACTCTCAGGTTGCAGAAGTAATGGCTAAAGAGATTCAGCAGGTTGAAACAAAAGTTGAAGTTGTAGAAGATGAAGATGAATATGCATCAGATGAATATTTGCAAAAAATAAAAAATGAGATACAAATAATTGATGAAGAAGCCGATGAATCTGAAGAATCTCAAGAAGAAATAATAGCTATAGAAGAAGAAGCTCAATTGGTTGATGAGCCTGAAATTACTAAAGTAAAAGAGTCTGTAAAAGTAGTTGAAACAAAGAAAATTAAAACGAAAGAGATGGTAAAAGAAAATAATTATTTTCTTGAAATCATTCTAGTAATACTTGTAATAATTGGCGTTGGATATATAGTTTATAAAAATAGACGAAAAAATGATGAAGAAAAACAGGAAATACAAGAGATACAATTAGACGAAAAATAAATTTTATAGGAAAATAATTTAATGGCTATGTTCATAGAATATTTTATATCAAATAAACGACTGAACTATATGCTGTTGATTTTTTTAGCATACCTAGGTTACAACGCATATGTAAATATTCCTAAAGAGATGTTTCCAGTTGTGGAACTTGACAAGATTAGTGTAAGAGGTTCTTATGTTGGTGCGAGTGCTACAAACATGGATAAGATGGTAGTTCGTGATATAGAAGATGAACTAAGTAACATTAATGGTATTGACAAAACAGAAACGACCATCACTCCTGGTTCATTTATAATAATCTTAACACTTAATGAAAATTCAAATAGAATAAATTTACTCTCAAAGGTAAAAGATTCTATTGCCCTCTCAAAACAGTACCTTCCCTCTGACATGAATGAGCCAACTGCAAAACTTTTAGATAAAACAAAGTCCTTGATAAAGCTTTCGGTGTCTTCTAAAACACTTTCTCGTGGAGAACTTACTGTTATCTCACAAGAAGTTAAATCAAAATTAGCCAAGATTCAAGATATTAGTGATATCTCTATTCGTGGTGATTCTGATGAAGAGATTTTGATAGGTATTAACTCTTCTGCTGTTTTGGCTTATGGATTAAACCCAGTTAGTGTAACAAATGCTATTTCAAATCTCTCTTCTATTTTTCCTATTGGTAAGATAGAAGAGAGGGGCAGTTTTGCTTTTGTATCTACCGTAAATGGAAAAGAAGATGTTGAGGACTATAAAGAGAGTATCTTAGATATTGATGGTAAGTATATTAGACTTGGAGATATTGCTGAGGTAAAACTTCATTATCCTCAAACCATTACACTCTCAACATTTAACAATAATCAAACTTTAACACTAGTAATCTCTAAGGGTGAAAAGGGAAATGCCATAGAGCTTTCAAAAACTCTTAGAGAAACTGCAAAGAAACTAGAAAAAAAGTATGATGGAGTATTTTTTAACTTTTATCAAGATAGTTCAAAACCTATGAAAAGCCGTCTTGAAACAGTGATATCAAATCTTATGTTTGGTCTTATTTTAGTCTTTTTATCTATGTATGTTTTGATAAACCTTCGTATCGCTTTTATTGTCGCTCTTGGGATTCCTTTTTCTTTTATCATTGGGCTTTTATTTATCTACTATATGGGTTATTCTATAAACATTGTTTCTCTTTTGGGAGCACTTATAGTTATAGGTATAGTTGTTGATGATGCCATAGTTGTAAGTGAGAATATACAAAGACATATAGATGATGGTATGGATAACTATGAGGCTGCTATACTTGGTGTAAAAGAGATGATGCTTCCTATAACTTTGGCAACTGCTACTACTGCCGCTGCATTTTTGCCTATATTTATGATGAGTGGAGAGATAGCTCTGTTCCTTGTTTTAGTTCCTATAGTAGTTGTTATGATTTTAATTGGTTCACTTTTGGAAAGTTTTTTATTTTTACCACTTCATGCTTCTGAACTTTTGAAAAAGAGCAAGAACTTCATAAGCTGGGAACCTTTTCAACATTTATATGAGAAGACTCTTAGTTTTCATATAGAGTACAAAAAAACTTTTCTTGTTATGTTTTTAATTTTAATTCCAATTTTTACTGTGATAACTGCTAAGTCTATGAAGTTTCAGTTTTTCCCAAACTTTGATGGAAATAACCTCTATATATCTGGTAAACTTGATATAAATACCCCTATAGAAGATACTTTTAAAATAGCTAGAGAGATAGAAACTTTGATGATGGAACATGCCCAAGAGTTTTCCATAAAAACAACATCTACAACAAGTGGTTACAGAAGAAGTCTCGCTGGTGAAACTGAACTAAACAACAATGTTTTTTACATAACCATAGAGTTATATGACACAATTGAGACATCATGGATAAACAAGTATATAAATCCTATTTTAAATTTTAGCTTTGATTTTGATGATTCAGAAGCTAGAAGAGATAAAAAAACTTTTGAGTTAGCCCCTAAGGTAAATGAACTAATTTCTTCATTTAAAGAGAAGTATAATATGGTTGATTTAGGAGTATTAGAAGATAGAGCAGGGCTTATAAGAAGTGATATACAGATTAATCTCTCTGGTAGTAACGATAAAGTTTTAGAAGATGCTGTTAAAAAAATATCTTCTAAAGTATCTCAAATAAAAGGTATTGCTAGCTTTAGTGATAATATCCGTTATGGAAAAATGGAGTACAAGATAAAGGTAAACTCTTATGGAGAGAGTTTAGGACTTAGTGAAGCATCTATATCAAAAGTATTAAGTGATTACTTTTTACAAAAAAGACAAACTACAACCTTTAATAACCGTGGTGTAATGGAGATAAAAACTGAGGATATAGATAAAGATAAAACTAAAACATTATTAGACTTTAGTTTGCCAATAGGTGATGGTATATATGTAAAATTAACAGATGTTGCCGAGATTGTTAAAATAAGAGATTATGAAAAAATCAATAAACTAGATGGAAGTATTGTAAAAACTCTTTATGCAAAAGTTGATAAACGAGTTATAACTCCAAGTGAAGTTCTAACATCCCTTGAACCAATACTTGATGAAATTTCAACCTTAGGTATAGATGTAAATCTTTTAGGAGAGAAAGAGAAGAATAAGCAGTTAAAAGGTGATATGAAAAAAACTGTTGTTTTAGCAGTTTTTCTAATCTTTTTAACACTCTTGTTGATTTTTTCAAAAATAAAATATGTACTGATGGTTATGAGTGTAATTCCTTTATCTGTTTTAGGGGCATTGTTAGGGCATAAACTCTTAGGTATGAATCTTAGTATGCCATCATTGATAGGGATTTTAGGTCTTGCTGGTGTTGTTATAAATGATGGAATTATTATGTTGGACTTTTTACACGGTACACATAAATCAGAAGAGTTTTTTAAACGTGCAAAACTTAGATTAAGACCTATTGTAATTACTTCAGTAACTACATTCTTAGGTTTGTTTACTTTGATATTTTATGCTTCAGGTCAGGCAGTTATTTTGCAACCCATAGCTATCTCTATAGGTTTTGGACTTATCTGGGGGACAGCATTAAATCTTATCTATCTTCCAACACTTTATGCTTTAGTAAATAACATAAATCCACTATCAGACAAGAAGAAGATACAAAGCACCCCAAAGTAAAAAGATAAAAAAACTTAATACACTAAGAGTTATAACTACTCTCAGTGTTAGATAAAAAAGAAATTTTATAAATGTAGGCATTATTTATATTTTACAAAAGGTGGATTTTTCATTTGATGAAATGTTATTCCCCCAGCTATGTTTGTAACATTATAGTTTAGCTTTTGCGAAAAATAAGCAGTTATAACCTTTGTTCTACTTCCAGTTCTACAAATCATAGCAAAAGGTTTTGTTGTATCGACTTTTTCATTTAGTTCTTTTAAAAAACCATTAATATCATAATCACCTTTTTCATTAAAAAACATAATAGGAATTGAATCCTTTATAATTCCAGTTTCTATCCACTCTCCAGGTGTTCTAATATCAACTATTGGTATTTTAGAATCAAGAAGTTTTTGTGAAAGGTAAACGTTTGTAAGTTCAGCGTAAAGTGACGAGATTAAAAGTAACAGTGTAAAAATGATTTTTTTCAATATTTTCTCCAAATTAAAGTGTATAATTATATCTATAAAATCTAAATAGGATAATAATGGCAGCTTCTCAAAAGGTTATAGATAGCTCAAATAGACTTCGATATATTAGAGCATTAGAGAGATTTCATAAAAGTATAATTTCATACTTAATGAACACTCCAGAGTTATCAAAAAAAGGCTTCATTAAAAAGATTGATAATGCTTTGAAGTTGTTAAATAGAATAGAAGAGATTGACTTATATAAAGGTGAATTAAAAGACTTACAAACTTTAGTTAAAAAAATAGCTTCTCTAAAAGACTCTGAAGATTCTATAGAAGATATTAAAGATAATATTATCTATAGTTCCAACCAGTTAGATAAGAGTAAAAATGCTAAAAGATATAAAAAAGATAAACACGCAAACTCAAAATATGATGACTGGAACTAAAGCTAGGCTTTAGATTCCTCAAGCATATTATCTAAAAGAGTAAATAGCTCAGTTGATGCATCTTCCATCTTGTCAAAATTCATTAAAATTTCATCTGCATGTTCTAAAGTATCTTTGTCCGCATTATTATTTAAATATATAAGGTTATGATTTGCATTATCATGAACTGTGGCATGTGGATTTACAATTTTAGAAAATGATTCTGTATCTGAAAATCTTTCTTTTCCTTCCTCGTCATACCATTTACCTAAATCACACTCATGAGGTGTTTGAGTTTCTAAAAGTTTACTAAGTGCCATAATAGAATTATATGCACGAGATTTGTATAAAATATGGTCAAGTTTAGCAAGGACAACAAAGATACTGTTCTCCATCTCATAAGAATAATTAACAATCTTGCTTGAACTATCACTTAGTTCTATTAATGTTTCTTCAAAGCTATTTATTTTATTAGTTGATGTCTCAACAGTTGTTTTCATTGTAGTTGAACTATCTTGGATCTCATTCATACCTTGTTGTAGTGATTTAATAGATACTGATATCTCACCTGTTGCTTTGTGAGTTCTCTCAGCTAGTTTTCTAACTTCATCCGCAACAACTGCAAAACCACGTCCATGTTCACCTGCACGAGCTGCTTCTATGGCAGCATTTAAAGCAAGTAGATTTGTTTGGTCTGCTATATCTGTGATAAGCTCTATAATAGATGATATTTCATTAGTTTTATTTGCTAAGACATCAATACTATTGTCATTATTATTTGCTTGTTCATTAAGCTCTTCAAGTTCACTAACTATTCCACTTATATCTTGGCTAGAACCAGAAGCTAAGTCAGAAGCAGACTTAGTTGCTGAAGTAACTTCTTTTAGGTTTCCAATATTTGATTTTAGGTTTTCAATAATAAGAGATAGTGATTCTGATACATTGACACTTTTAACACTAAGTTTGGAGTTAAATGTATCTCTTTGTGCTTTTTGATTTTGTACTTCCATAAAATCTATGCTTTTGGCAACATTTTCTATAGCTACGACAAATTCACCTTCCATACCATGAGCTGATATTTTATTTATGAAAACTCCATTTGAAGCATCAGTGATGGCACTATTTATTTCATTTATAAGAGTCTCTATATGACCCATCAATTTAGATAGTTCCCCACCCAAGATGCCAAGTTCTGTATCTTCATTACAATCATCACATTTATGACTAAAATCACCAGCAGTAGCGTGTTTTATAAGTGTTATAAAATTATTTATTCCACTTGTAATAGATTTTCTGATTATTGTTGCAACAATAAAAACAATAATACCAACACTAAATCCAAGAATAAAAACAAAGTTTTTGTAAAAATTCATTAAGTATGCTAATGATTCAGAATCATTTGTAAGTTCAGCATCTTTAATATGAACAAGTTTTTTAAATGAAGTTCTAGATGCATTAGCTAGAGGTGTTAGATTGTTTTTATATTCTTTATATATTTGTGAAGTTTTATTTTTTATATCATCTTGTGTTAAAGTTTTCATCATATCAAGAGAGCTATTTAAAAAACTCATTGTAGATGTTTTAGCCTCAGTAACAACACTTAAAGATTCATCATTTGCCATTATATTTTCTAGAGATGAAAAAAGCTCATCTATTCTTGAAACAGACTTATTCAACTTATCTATATTTTTATCATAATCACCACCTAACATGATGTCTCTCGTTGTACGGCTAATGTAGTTTAAGTTTTTTTCGATCTCAAGTACTTGAAGTTCTGAGGTCATAGAGTTTTTATATAGATGATCATATTCACTTTCAAGATGTGTCATAAATGCATAAACGAATAGGGTCGCACCTATAACTGAAATGGTAGATATAGCAATTAAGTAGTTCATTTTTTTATAGATACTTAAGTTTTTAAACATAAAAAATCCTTATATAGTTATAAGAGCAATTCTAGCATAAATATATTAATTGTGTGATATAAATGAAAGCTTTTAGATACATTTGTGATAAAAATGTAACAAAATTAAAAACTATAAGTTATGTCTGCAAAAATCCTGTCATTATCTTTAATAGCTTTTGTAAATGGTTTATCTCCATCTATATAGTCAACTACACCAAAGTTGGCATTTAGAGCAGTCATTAGTTCATACTCAACCCAAACTCTAGCAAAGCCACCGTCCTCCCAACTTGCTCCAAAAAGACTTACTAAAGCATTAGTATTTATTGTTTCATTCATAAAAGAGCGAGATACCCTCATAGCAGTTTGAAGTTCATTTTTGTTAACATAATCAGGTTTCGCAGTTGTTTGTGACATCTGTGATTCATAATCAAAGATATGTCTAGAAGCAACTTCAAGTGATAACACAGTATCTTTTATACCCATATATTCAAATCCAACTAAAGCATCAAGACGATTTTTTGCATCAGTTGTAGAGTTGTATTTTACTCCATTTAAGTAAGCTAGTTCACTCTTTAATAACCAGTTTCCAGTTGCAATATTTATAGCCGAACCGAGCATCTTAATCTTAGATACTTTACGCGTCAAGGTGGATGGGTCTATATACCATTTTTGATCAAGTACATCTGCTGCGTAAAAAGATAAATCCCAACCTGAAAAGATACCATTTGCAGCTAATGCATACTGCATATTATCCCATGAAGTAGTAGGGTCTTCTAGTTTTGTAAATGGATCAGAGGCTACTGAAAATATATTATCAACAGGAAAAAATTCACTTCTTGGAGCTGCCTCAATCATAATTCTGTTTTCAACTATAAGCATTGCAGATATATTCCACATGCCAACATAATAATCAAGTTTTGCCATCCCTACACTTAGTCTTAAATCTTCAATATCAGTCATACCTGGCAAACGATTATCTAGTGGATTTATAATATCTGTGATTCTTATGTTATCAGACTTACCCCAAACAACTCTCTGGCGACCAAGCTTTAAGTCAATATCATGAGTAAGTTGCCCTTGAATGTAAGTATCATCTAGTCTAAGTTGAGTTTTGTAAGCATCTAGTGTGTCATTGTTATAATTATTTTTAGAGTTTATATCATAGATTGCATCATAAAAAGCATCTCCACTTATTCTCACCTTCCATTTATGGGATAACTTAGTATCTAGTTGTAAGTATATAGAAGTTTGAGCTTGGTTAATACCTGAATAATTGATACCAGTTGAGTTTGTTTTATAAGACTTAATGTTATGTTGCTTATATCCTACAGAAGTTTTAAAAGCTAAATCTCCACTAAGTGTAAAGATGGATTTTTCCTCAGTTGTCTTAGCTTTAATAATTTCATCATCTATTATCTCTTGTGCATCATCAAATCCACCTAAGTCATCATCTAAGCTATCTTCTGCATATAGATTTCCACATGCCAAAAAAAATATTAGTGTTAATGATATAAGAGATTTGACACTCATTAATTATAAGCCTTTTTGGATTGTACGAGTAGTAAACAGTGATTCTTCTAAATCTTGGTTGTATTTAATATCTGAGAATTTAAAGGTAGTTTTATGAAGAGTTTTTTTACCCTTTTTTGTAACCATTTGCATCTCCGTTGCAGTCCAGATACCATCTATCTCTTTAAGTTCTTTTACCATCATATATTTTAGTTTTTTACCAGCTTTAATATAATTAAGTGCTTGAACAATTACAAAGTTGTCTTGTCTTACAAATACTATAGACTTTGTGTAGCCAGTTTCTGCAATTGTTTTCTCACTTTTTGGAGTAACTAGCATCTGCCAAGTTTTATGACCTTTAATAGTTGGTTCTTTCATGATTTTATATGTATAATCTTCAACATTTCTGTCAGTCATATCTGAGTAAGTAAAATCACTTCCCATAAAAGATGAACTTTTATCACTTGAAGCTATTCTTTTTACTTTTTGAAGCTCTGGAAGATATAACCACTGGTCATCATCTTTGTTTGAATCTTCATAATCATAAGTCAAAAATCCTGTATTTTTTACATCAGCTGGAGTTAGAAAAAACATCAGTTTTAATTTATCTTCTCCTTTATCTTTTGTAAATGTTTTTAAATCACGAACTCTTTTTTTACCATTTTTATCTATTAAAATCATTTTCATTTTAGATGTTGAGTTGTCCCCATCATCTCTATCATGAACTTTTTGTGCTATCTCTTGACCTGTTAGTGCAAATAAAGAACTTAGAGTTAAACTTATTATTAAAAGTGTTTTGATTATCATTTTGTATCCTTTTTAGTGATTAAAGTTAGTAGGGCAGGTCCAAGTACTATATTTGAGATTAGCGCAATACTTATTGCCCCACCTGCAAGTATTCCAAAGTTGATTAAGTTACCTAGTGAAGCAAACATATAAACATAAAAACCAAGTGCTAAAACAACAGTTGTAGCCACTAAGGCTCTACCAGTTCCAAGCATTGTTTCTTTTACAGCATCCTCAGTTGAACGACCAAGCTTATGGTACTTTGCAAAGTTATGGAAGTAATGAACAGTATCATCAACCGATAAGCCTATAACAATAGCCCCAACAAGCATAGTAAACATATCTAATGGCATATTAACTACACTCATAAAACCTAAAGTCATTATAATAGGTAATACATTTGGAACCATACTTATTAAACCAATTTTAACACTTCCTAAAAGTATAGTCATCATAATTGCTATTAAAACAAATGCTACAATATAACTAGTAGCCATAGAGTTCATAGCTGCAACAAGTGTTCTTTGAAAAAGTGGAATCATACCTGTAATTGTTATTTCAATATCATCTCCAAATTCATTTTTCACTAGTGTTCTAAGCTCATTGTTTAGTTCTGTATATTCTCCAGCTTCCATCCAAGGTAGTTTAAAAGTTAGACGAGCTTTAGAAAAACTAGAATCAACTAAGTCTTCTAAATCATCGCTTCCGCTGTTTTCAAACAACAAAAACTCTTGAGGAATTAAAGCATCATTATCTGTAATTGTGTAATGTTTTTGTTCATTGTTATGAAGTGCTCTATGAATCTCTTTTAAAACTTCAGCTACACTCCAACCTTTTCCTACAAAGTATTTATCATTTTTTATGGCTTCTGCTTTTTGTCTTACACTATCTAGTTTTGTAAGAAGTTCTGAAGAGTATAAACCATTCTCTTTTTTTGTATTTATTATAACTTCCATAGTCACAGAGCCTTTTAACTCTTTATCAACTCTTGAAGTTGCTATTTTTACAGGGGAATCTTCTGGATGCCAACTTAGTGCATCATGTTTAAATTCTACACTTGTTGCAAAATATATAAAAACAATAACTATTACAATACTTGAAGCTACAATTTTTTTGGCATGTGTAAAACTAAAAGAACCGATAGAGACAAGAAACTTATCCATCTTTTGTGATTTTTCAACATGTTTTTCTTTGGCTGGTTTTATAGGTAAAATACTAAGAATAGCAGGAAGTAAAACAAGAGTATTTAAAAGTGCAATTATTACTCCTAAAGCTGCGTAAACTCCTAAGTCTGCAATTGGAGCAATAGCAGCAGTTGAAAATGATAAAAGTCCAGCTGCAGTTGTAAGTGAGGTCATGATTATTGGAAGTCCTGAGTGACCAAGCGAGTAAGAGATAGCCTTATGCTTATCACCATTTGTATTTAAGTGCTTAAAAAACATTGCAAGCAGGTGAACAACTGCTCCTATACCAACAGCAAGTAAAAATGATGGAATAATCTGAGTTGGAATGGTGATAGGGGTACCAAAAAAAGCCATAGCTCCAATTGTAGTTAAGAGAGAAAGAGCAACTATAAAGATAGGTAAAATAATAGCACTTACTCTTCTAAAAACTACAAAAAGAAATATCATCATCATAAGTAAAACAAGCTTAACAAACTTTTGCATATCTTTTTGGAGTGATTGTTTTATATAGTCATTTACAGCAAGTGAACCAGCTATAAATACATCAAAATTATCAGCTTTAAAACTCTCTATAATTTTTGCAGTAGTTCTTACCATCTCACTTTTTGAACTATCTTCTAAAAATTTCAAATTTTCATTACCTGATTCATCTTCGCTAAACCCATCTAATGCATCATCATTATTTGAACCCTCATAAGCACTTGGTTCTAAAATAATTGTAGTAAATGTTAGGTCTTCATTAAAAAGTAAGTTTTTATACATCTCAGAATTTAATGCAGTTTTTTTAACACTTTCTAAGTCGTTTAGTTTAGATGAAAAATCTTCAAAAAGGTCTTCAACTATAAGAGAGTCATTCTCTCCTCTTGTATTTCTGGCATTTAACAATGATGTTATATCTTCAAGATGAGGAACATTATTTTCAAGTTCAATATGAAGTTTTTGAAGTTTTTTTAAAAATTCAGGCTCAAATATATCTTTAGTATTGACAACAACCATAATCTTTTCATCTTGACCAAATTGCTCTTTAAATGCTTCATACCTAACTAAAGCAGGATCATTAGTATGTAAAAATCCTTCTGTTGAAGTGTCTATTGTAATTTTAGGTAAGTTTGAGATTATTGTAAAACTAAGTAATAGAATAATGATAATTATTTTTATAGGATTTAGAGTAATACTCTTACCCATTTTTTCAAGAAGAGATTCTGATTTTGTACGCCAGTTCATATAGCACCTTGATTTTAGTTGTCTAATAGTAGTGGGTTAAAGTTAACAAATTGGATTACTTAGCTGTTGTACAGCTAAGTTTAGCGTAGAGAAGTTATAGCTTGTTTTGCTATATCAATGAAACCATCAGGAGATGGAACAAATGGTATAAGTGAGCTTCCGATTCCTCCCCAAATAACAAGAAGTGCCATCATAGCAATAAGTATTGTACTTATATCTATTGGAAATTTTTTCTGTGAATCTTGCGATGGATAAAAATACATCATAGCTATAAGTTTAAAATAGTAATAAACTGAGATAAATGCAGTAAGTATTCCAAGACCTGCTAGTAAAATTTGACCTGATTCAATAGCACTAGTAAAGATATAAAACTTACCTAAAAAGCCGATAGTAGAAGGAAATCCTGCAAGAGAAAGCATAAATATACTCATCATTAAAGCCATATATGGTCGTCTATTTGCAAACCCTTTAAAGTCTTCGTATCTCATCTGTTTTTGACTTTGTGAGGCTATGAAGCTTAAAATTCCAAATGAACCAGCTGCACTTAAAAAGTAAGCTATAAGATAAAACATAATAGCTGGAGCAGCAAGTTCAGAGCCAAGACCAATAGAAGAGATGGCAATCAGCAAGTAACCACTATGAACGATAGATGAACCTGCAAGCATCCTTTTTACAAGTGTCTGACTAATGGCAAGCCAAGAACCTCCAAGAAGTGTGAGTATAGTTATAGCTTGAAGCATCTCTGTCCAAAAGTTATTTATTGGAGCAAAGTTTACAATGTATAGACGTAAAGATATTGCAAAAATTGCAATTTTAAAAGTTGAAGCCATAAACATAGTTATAGGGTACGGAGCGCCATGATAAACATCAACTACCCAAGAATGAAAAGGAACAGCTCCAATTTTAAACATTATAGTAACCATAATAAGACTAGCGCCAACAATTAACAAAGACATATCTTCTAAGTTTCTGTTTACAACATATAGAGCTATTTCATTAAGTGAAGTTGAACCTACAGCTCCGTAAATAATAGCAGTACCAAGCATAAAAAATGCACCAGTTAATGAGCCTAAGACCATATACTTCATCATAGCCTCAGAACTTACTTTGTTATTTTTATGGTAACCAACAAGAGTATAAACACTTAGTGAAGCAATTTCAAGTGCTATAAAAGCAGTTAGCAGTTCGTGGGCATGTGAGAGCATCATCATTCCAAAAACACTAAATAAAATTAGAGCAAAATATTCTCCATTAAAATAGTGACGACTTTTAAAATAGTCATTGTTAATAAGTAGCGTTAAAATTGCCCCAGCTGTAAACATTAGGTCAAAAATTATTGCAAAATCATCTAAGATAAAGCTTTGAGCAAAAATATTCTCAAAAAGAAAAGGTGTACTATTTCCACCAAGTGCAAAGTACTGCATTATAAATGAGATAGAGAGAAAAAATACTGCAACAAGGTTTAGTCTATCTAGATTAAACCTTTTAGAATGACTTAGTAGCATTAAAACAAAAGCACCTATTACAACTATCGCCATAGGAAAGGCTAGTATAAATTGTTCAATCATCTCATCTCTCCTATTAATGTTATAACTTCTTGTAGTGTTGCATTTAGCTGAGGTTCAAACATTGGTGTAAAGAGTGATGGAACAATACCTGTAGCTAAAAGTATCACAACTAATGGTAGTAGCATTATTATCTCTCTTAGAGTTAAATCTGGATATTCACAGTCATTATTTGCTTTTCCAAATAGAGTTCTTTGAAGCATCCAAAATATATATAACATTGCTGAGAGCATAGTTGTTGCAGTCAAAACTCCTATCCAAAAATTTGCTTTAAAGGCACCAATGATTATTAAAAGTTCTGCTACAAAACCACCAGTTCCAGGTAGTCCTGCAATACTAAGAGCAAAAAAAGCAAAGAAAAAAGTAAATTTTGGAGCTCTTTGTGCAATACCACCGAGTGAGCTGATTTGTACAGTTCTAAATCTTTTATATGTAATACCAATCATTAAAAATATACCAGTTGAAGCAATAGCATGAGTCGCTATAAAGTAAAGACTACCACTCCAAGCATACTCGTTTGTTAAAAATATTCCAAGGGCAATCAAAGAGAGATGTGAACCAGAGGAGTAAGCAAACATTTTACGAAGATTATCTTCTGTAATCGCTCGAACAGCATAATATATAAGTCCAATTAGAGCTAGTGTTATGATAGTTGGTGCATAGTAGGTAAGGGTGGTCTCAAACAGTCCATAACCAAAACGCCAAATACCATAAATACCAAGTTTTGCCATAATAGCTGACATAATTACAACTGCTGGAGTTGGTGCTGAGCCATAAGCTGGAGCCATCCAAGTATGAAAACCAACTAGTGGAATTTTGATTGCAAAAGCAAGTAAGAAACCAGCAGTTAGCCAGATAGATGTTTTTGCATTAAATACTAAGGTTGCTAAATCATCTAGAGCAAAACTCCACATGCCAACTGTGTCAAAATATACATAGCCTAGATACAAGATTGAGAAAAGCATACTCATAGAACCAAGAACAGTCATTAGTACAATCTTCATAGAGTTATACTGACGCATACCATTTCCATACTTACCAATCATAATAAAAATCGGAAGTAGCATAGTCTCCCAAAACAGATAAAACAAAATAAGGTCAAGTGATAAAACAGCCCCTGTAATACCAGTTTGAAGAACCATCATGTTATACCAGTAACCTTTTCTTTTTTCATGATACATATATATGTAAAGTGGTGGCATCAAAAGAGTTATAAGTAAAAGTATCACAAGGGAGAGGTAGTCAACACCTACAAAGTAACTAATACCTGCATTTTGAATCCATTTTGAATGTTGAGTAAACTGCATCCCACTCTCAGGGTTAAAATTATATGTTAAAAATAGAACAAGAAAAAGTGTAGCAATTGATGAAAATAATGCTCCAGCTTTTAAGTAGGCTAAAGGCGCTCTAAAAATACCAAGAATAACTGCCATAAAAAGTGGTAAGAAAATTATGTTGCTTAGGATATGATCCATCATGATACAACTCCTAATTTAAATAACATATAGTAAGACATAGCAGATACACCAACTAAAATATATAGGGCATAGTATCTTACTTTTCCATTTTGCAGTTTTGAAAAAATAACAGCTGATTTTTTATATGTCCAAACATTTACATTTATAAATCTATCAAATATTTTAGGGTCTAAAGTATTTGCAATAAGCCAGCTTAAGCCAACAATAGGTTTTAAAATAAACAATTCATATAACTCATCTATGTAAAACTTGTTTACAGCTAAGGTTTTAAAAATTGTATCAGCATAAACATCTTTAGCATCTTTTGCAAACATTTTATACGCAATCCACATGCCAAGAAGTCCTAAAGAAACATTAAACGCACCAAGTATATATTCTGTGGCATGTGGAATGTGAAGTTGTATATCTGGAAGACCCAAAAAGTTGTTAAACCATGAACTTCCACCATACGCTTCATTTACTCCCAAAAATCCAACTGTTGCACTTCCAAAAGCTAAAAACACTAAAGGAAGAGTCATCGATTTTGGTAAGTGATGAAGCTCTTTTGTCTCATGCGAATCTGAATGAAAGACTGAGAAAATCAATCTAAACATATAAAAAGCAGTAAGTAGGGCAGTAAAAGAAGCCGCAGCCCAAATCACATAATGTCCTGATGCAAAGGCAGTTATTAAAATTGCATCTTTAGAGAAAAAACCTGCAAAAGGTGGAATACCACTAATGGCTAGAGTTGCTATAAACATAGTTATATATACTAAAGGTAATCTCTCTTTTAAACTTCCCATCTTAAAGATATTTTGCTCATGATGAAGAGCGATAATAACAGCTCCTGCCCCCATAAATAAAAGTGCTTTAAAAAAGGCATGTGTAAATACATGAAAAATACCACTACTATATGCTCCTAGCCCAACGGCTATAAACATATAACCTAACTGACTCATAGTTGAGTATGCAAGAATCTTTTTTATATCGTTTTGAAAAGAGGCGATAACAGCAGCAAAAAGAGCTGAAGCAGCTCCTATAGTAGCTATAAAAAGACCAATGTCTGGAATCTCTACATATAAAAAGCTGTAACGTGCAACCATATAAACACCAGCTGTAACCATAGTAGCTGCGTGAATTAAAGCAGAAACAGGAGTTGGTCCAGCCATCGCATCAGGTAGCCAAACATATAGTGGTATTTGAGCAGATTTACCCATAGCACCAACAAAAAGAAGCAAACCGATAATACTTAACATCTCTGGGTTTATCATAGAAATATTTGCTTTTATAGAATCAAAGGTAAAACCAGTTCCTTCTAATGATACAAATAAAAGTGAGATAGCCATAATAAAACCAAAATCACCCACACGGTTTAGTATAAAAGCCTTGTTTGCCGCTTTAATATTTGAAGAGTCATGATGATAAAAACCAATTAGAAGATAAGAGGATAAACCAACCAGCTCCCAGCCTACAAACATCATAATAGGGTTATCAGATAAAACTAAAAGTAGCATACTTCCCATAAAGAGATTAAAGTAAGCAAAGAATCTTCCATAACTCTCATCATCTCTCATATATCCAGCTGCATATATATGTATAAGTGTTCCAATAAGAGTGATAAAAGATATCATAATAGCACTTAGTTTATCAGCCATAAAAGCAAGAGAGATATTAAACTCACCAATACTAATCCACTCAAAAAGTGTATTATGAATAGTATCACTTCCACCAATTAGCTCAAATAATACCACTAGAGATAAAATTGCACTTATTGCAGGAGTACCAACACCAATAGCAGTATAAAAAAAGTATCTGTTTGTTTTAGTATTACTAAGATAAACTAGAGCCATTAAAAGAGCTGATAAAAAAGGTAGTATTACTATAAGACTAAGCATTTATGCACCCTCTCTAAGATGATTAAAATCATCACTATCAATAGTTCTATTCTCTCTATAAAGATGAATAATCATCGCTAAAAATAGAGCCGCTTCAGCGGCAATAACAGCTATCATAACAAGTGCTATTACAGAACCGCTTGGATTATCCAAAACTTTAGAAAAAGTTGCAAGTAAAAGGTTTATAGAACTTAGCATCAACTCTATAGACATATAAATCACAAAAAGGTTTCTTCTGCTGATTAAACCTACTATACCTATACTAAAAAGTATTGAAGCTAAAAGGAAAAACATATCTGGGGTCATGATTCTTCCTTTATTTTATTATCTTTTCTTGCTATTACTATTGCACCCACAAGAGAGGTAAGAAGTAAGATAGATACAATCTCAAAAGGTAATACCCACTCGCTAAACATCAGTTTACCGACCACTTTTGAACTAATTGTTTGTATGTCAATAAAGTTTAGATATAAATTTGACATAGATTTATAAATAAGCAGAGTGAATGGTAAAACTAAGATTGAAGATACAATCATCCATTTGTATTTATTTGGCTCATGTGGAAGGTTTTGCTCTTTCGCATTTACCGAAAGTATAGTCAACATTGATAAAACTACAACTGCTCCAACTGAAACCATGATTTG
>Ga0209345_10002996_pt1 | contig 17832 bp, 17 predicted proteins | sample Cruoilmetagenom7_FD_187294 | JGI IMG/M metagenome (GOLD analysis project Ga0209345, IMG submission 187294) | Oil polluted marine microbial communities from Coal Oil Point, Santa Barbara, California, USA - Sample 7 (SPAdes) (version 2) | ecosystem: Environmental > Aquatic > Marine > Oil seeps ...
CTCATTGAAATCCCATCTGAATGAGGATTTAAATTCTAATAATGAGCTTTCACTTTGTGTTATGAGAACGTATAGATCTTTTTGCAGTTCATTATTCAATTGTTGGATTTGTAGTAGTTTTTTCCCCAATATATTGTAAAATAAAGCGGATAATAAGCCCAGTGATCCTCCAACTATTGCATAAAAGGTAGTTTTTATAGGAATTTGCCATGTTAATACATCATATAGCTGTTTAAATACATATTCTATAGCATAAGAAGAATTTGGATTTATCTCTTTGAAATATACAAATTCATTGAAGGGAAGAAGTATAAATATTCCTATAATTACTCCAATTATAATGCCTATAATAAAAAAAATGAATTTAACACTAAAATAATGTAATAAAGAAAATAGTAACTTCTCTCTTATCATGTTGGATTTACTATACCTCTCTATATTTTAAATTATCTTAATATGAACACATTGTGCTTTTAGACTCGTAATTAACGATAATTATCTATAAAATAACCTGTTGTCGAGTAATTCCAGATATTATTTAATAAATTTCATATTACACTTATCTAATATTTTTTTTAAGTTCATAGTCTATACACAGTACTTATTCTATGTTAAATAATTGGCAGGAACCTCTATGGATTTTTTAAATATTTTTAAAAAATCCATAGGTATTTTAGCTAGCATAGCATAGTGGTCAAAGGAAAGTGTTACATTCATTATTTTTCTGACTACTATCTTTCTATCTCTTACAACCGGTTTCTCAATTATAGAATTTATGATTAACAAGGATGTTAGATTAGGTCTTGGCACTGTGAAAGCATTTTCAAGATAGCCCATAGCTCCCGGGTTTGTTATTTCCAATAATGGTTTGTATTCTCCGTTTTCTGATGGCCATGGATAACCCATATTTTTTGTGGATCTGGCTCTATTTAATTGAGATTTTAATTCATTTGCTATTTCAATAATAGATTTTTTGTTAACATTATCTATAAGAAAGAAGCTCCCTTCTTCATTTATGCTGATAGGTCCCACGATCCCTGCTTTTTCAGGAGGAGAACATCTAATGATATTTTTATTCTGCCACACACCGGATAAAAGGGGACAATGCTTTAATCCCAAGCCTGCAGATTTTATTATAAGTGTAGTAAAACTTACATGCACGCCTGATTTTTTTTCAATCTCTTTTCTGAATAAAGCTGCTTCTGTCATATCTATTTCAAGTGTGCAAAAGCTGGGCCTTGGTTGAAAATTTGCATATGGATGTGTTATTTTTTCTGATAAGAGAGATTTTGGTACCTTATAACAATATCTACCTTGTTTGTTATCTTCTAAAAATTTACTCATCCCTCTTCTCTTTTTTATTATGTTATAGTGTTACATAAAATTTTATCAAAAAAAGAAGTTAACGTCAAATTATAAAAAATATTGTATCATTAATACAACTAAGATATAAATAGTAAAGATCTCTTATTTTTGTTCTAAAAAATAAACGAACTATGTTTTTCCTATAAATGTACTTGGGTGTTAAGAAGTATCTTTAGAATAATCTTTATAGAGTACTAAAAGAGTATTAGGATAATGCTATGATCTATTTTTCAGATGACAGCAATAATGCTAAAGCAGATAATATTTGTGAGATAATAAACAGATTTAGGGACGTGGCTGAAAAACCTTATGAGTACGCCTGCCAGCTAAAAGCAGACAAAAACATTCCTGTTGTAGGAAACCTTTGCAATTATATTCCTGAGGAGATTATAGTAGCAGCGGGTTGTCTCCCTTTTAGAATATTTGGAGAGAGCAAAAATACAATGCATTCAGATGCATTGATTCAATCATATTGTTGTTCTGTAGTTAAATCAGTTTTGGATGATGCTATGGGCAATAAATTAAGTTTTTTAAATGGTATGGTGTTTCCCCATGTTTGCGATTCTATGCAGAGGTTATCAGATATCTGGAGGTTAAATATAAAGGATGGATGTCATTTTGATGTCCTGTTCCCCGTTAAAATTGGGGGACATGCTTCCAAAAAATATATGATTGCGGTACTGAGGAAATTCAAAAGTGATATAGAAAATATATTAAAAGTTAAGGTAGATTATCTATCCCTAAAGGGTGCGATAACTCTATTAAATAATATAAGAAAAAATATGATGCATTTGTATGAACTCAAAGCTTTGTACCCTGGTATAATAAAAGGGAGTGATTTGAATGCTGTTGTGAAAGGGTCTATGGTAATGTACAGGGAAGATGTTGATATATTGCTTAATAAATTGGTTAAATTACTGAATGAACGTATCAATATTATTGAAAAACCATGTGAGAAACGTATTTTAATTTCAGGTAGTATCTGTTCGCAACCAGCTATTTATGATATCATTGAAGATCAGAACGCATGTGTGGTAGGGGATGATTTATGTACGGGGCTTAGAAATTTTGACTTTTTAATAGATGAAAATGTTGAACCTATTGAAGCTATAGCTGAGAAGTTTTTAAAACGTTTAATATGCCCTGCTAAATATATAGATAATTCCTCAAGAAGTGAGTATATAAAAAATATGGTTAAAACATATTCTGTTGATGGTGTGATTTTTATTTTTCTCAAATTTTGTGAGCCTTTCTTTTTTGATTATCCTTATTTGAAAACAGAATTGGATTCAAATAATATCTCCTCCATTTTGGTTGAAATAAGTAGTATGAAGCAAATAGATGAACAGATACGAACCCGTATTGAGACTTTTTTGGAAATTTTGTAGAGTAAATGATATGAGTAAAATTGATAAAAAAGAAATACCTGAATCTGTATTAAAGATGAAGAAAATAATGAAGTCCTATTATTTTAAAGCAAAATTTGCAAAACTTTTTCGTAGAAAAATTGCGTGGATTACGAGTGGTGGTCCTGTAGAACCGCTTATTGCCATGGGAATTATTCCTGTTTATCCTGAAAACCATGGTGCGATGATAGGAGCTGCCAAGATGGGAAATGAGCTTTGTCAGAAGGCTGATGAGATGGGTTATTCTTCAGATCTCTGTTCATATGCCAGGGCTGATATAGTCTGTTCTTATACGGGAGGTGGTCCCATTGGTGGTTTGCCATCTCCAGATATGTTGATATGCTGCAATAATATTTGTGGGACAGTGTTAAAATGGTATGAAATACAGGCAAGGAGATATAGAGTTCCCTTATTTATTTTTGATACGCCTTTTGTTCACACGAATTATACAGAAGAAGCAAGATACTATCTAGAAAATCAGGTATCAGAATATATAGATTTTCTAGAAAAAGTTACAGGAAGAAAAGCTTCTATGAAAAAAATGCAGAAGGTTGGAAGCTTGTCGGTTGAAGCTATGAAGTTGTGGCAAAAAATATTAAATACAGCTGTAAATAGACCATCTCCTATGACTGCTTTTGATGCTTTCTTTTACCTTGCTTTGATAGTGACATTGAGAGGGACAAAAGTTGTTGTCGACTTTTACAAGTTTCTACTGGAGGAGCTTACTGAAAAAGTGGAGGATAATATTGGAGCAATTCCAGATGAACGGTATAGATTATTATGGGATAATCTCCCAATATGGTATAAAATGAGATGGCTTTCCAATAAATTTAAGGAGCATAACGCTTCACTTGTGGCAGATACCTACACAACAGCATGGTGTGACACACTTGAATTTATCGATGAAAATAATTTTATCCAGACATTAGGTGATGCCTATTCACAGATTTATCTAAATATTGGAGTTGATAAAATGGCTGATAAAATAATCAGGATGATAGATAAATACCAGATAGACGGAGTAGTTATGCATTCCAACAGAAGCTGTAAACCTTATTCGTTTGGGCAACTTGACATTCAAAAGATAATATATGAAAAACGGCGTATTCCAACTTTATTGATAGAAGCTGATATGACAGATGGGAGAAAATTTAGCGATGAGCAGGTAGGAAGCAGGATTGATTTTTTCATGGAAGTGCTAAAAGAAAGAAAAGGAATCCTTCTTTAATGGCAGGCATATAAGGGTAATGTATATATTGGGTATTGATATAGGGTCTATTACATCAAAAGCGGTGCTTTTAAATAAAGATAATGAGATAGAGTCTGAGGAGATAATTTTTACTGGATATAGCTCAGAAAAGGCTGGAGAAGGGCTATTGAGTAAAATTTTGGATAACACCAATATTAAGAGAGAGGAAATTGTAAAAGTAGTTTCAACCGGATATGGAAGAAAAAGTATCAGTTTTGCAGACCGAGCGGTTTCTGAAATAATTTGTCATGCTGTTGGAGCATATTTTATGGATCCTGCTATTCGCACTGTTATCGATATAGGAGGACAAGATAGCAAGGTTATTTCTATTGGAGAGGATGGTAAAGTAGGCAATTTTGTTATGAATGATAAATGTTCCGCAGGAACTGGCAGATTTTTAGAAGTTATGGCACGAGCTCTTGAACTTGATCTGTCTTCATTTGGGGAGCTATCATTGAAGGGGAAATCCCCTCCCAATATAAGCAGCATATGTACAGTTTTTGCTGAGTCAGAAGTTATCTCGTTAATTTCTAAAGGAGAAAAGAGAGAAAATATAATTTCTGGCATTCACAGATCCGTTGCGCAGAGGATATATGCAATGCTTAAAAAAAATGGATATAGAGAGCCGGTTGCTATTACCGGAGGTGTCGCAAGAAATATAGGTGTAGTTAAAGCTATAGAAGAAATTAGCAACATAAGCCTTCTTGTACCTGAGAAGCCACAACTGAACGGAGCCATAGGTGCCGCTATTATAGGTATCAGAAGTAAAAACTTTACTTGATTGAGTCTTTTATATATGGGTGTACTTATACTTTTTCATACATTTTCTCAACCATGGCAATAATATTTATTGGAATTTTATTCATAGGGGAATTCAAAGCTTGAATAATTTTTCTTTTAACGAAGCTTTTTTTGGATAAATTGATTTGAAGAGGTGGTATTTTTTTCCCGTCTCCTCTGAAGAAAACAATAATATTTGGTTCTATAGGTTTTTTATTTAGTTCATATACCAGCCCGATCTCTTTTGTATTCAACATTACAAGGCTGCCAACAGGGTAAATACCTACGTGAGACACAAAATGTTCAAATACATCTTTACTTATAACCCTTCCGGACATTTTGAACATTTCTTTAAGTGCAGCATTGGGACTTGCAGCTTCCTTATAATATCTATCACTGGTTATTGCATCAAAGATGTCTATTACTGCACCTATTTTACCGTGAAATGAGATATCTTTTTCTTTGAGTCCTCTGGGATATCCACTTCCATCTGAACGTTCATGATGCTCAATAACCAATTTTAGTTCATTCTCTTTATATCCCTGCTTTTTTAAATAATTGTAACCCAGCAATGAATGTTTTTTTACTATTTCATACTCTTGCATTGTCAGTTTCCCTTGTTTCTCAATTAACTGTGAAGGAAGGAATAACTTGCCAATATCTAGCATTAATCCGCTAAAGGCTAATGTTTTTAACTCTGACATCGGCAGCTTATAATGGGTGCCTAAGGAAACAGCATAGATAGAAGCATTAAGTGAATGGTGGTAAAAATATTCTACATATCTCCTCAATTTTGCTATATTCATTAATACACGGTTATTCTCCATGGTAATATCTAAAATCTTATCGGTGATGTCATTGATTATCCTTTTATTGAGAGGTTTCCCCTCTTGTATTTTATTCATAACGTATTTAATCATTATTATTGAATATTCATATAGTTTTGGATTATTGTGAATATTTTTGACATATATATGGGAGGTGGATTTATCTTGTTCAGTTAATATTTCCATATTATATCGATTTTGTAATCCCTCTTTTGCTATATTTTCTTCTATATCTTCTTTTATATAGACATATTTTATGCCGTTTTTTTGTAATTTTTTGATTGTGTCCTTATCTTTAACTATTATTGCTTTATCAGGATGAATTGAGCTGATCCAGTTAGCATCTAGTTTTACAATTTTATTGCCTATTGCCAGATTATTTACAGGGATCCTCTTCATATTAACATAGCAAAAGAAACAGTTTGACCATAAAAATTACAATTACCCTCATGTATATAAATATAACATTTGTCTATTGTATCTTTTTAGATATATAATATCAATTATATTTATATATGTGCAGTATAAAACATCTTATTATGTTTTATTAAGGCTATTGTTGAATATGATCATAAATTATAAAACAGTAGGTTATGGGATTAGAAACATACATGTCCAAATATTGCATTGCAATATTTGTGCGGCTGATCGGGGGTGAAGTTTGTGCAGTGTAAAGATGGAAAATAAATTCAATAAACTTTTAGATATTATAAAAACATTGAGAGGACCAAAAGGATGTCCCTGGGATAAAGAACAAAACCTCTATTCTTTGAAAAATCATGTTGTAGAGGAAGTTTTTGAATTGGTTGAGGCTCTTGATAGAAAAGATATCAATAATATTAAAGAAGAACTAGGGGATCTTCTTTTACATGTTGTCATGCATTCGGTTATCGCTGAAGAAGATAAGTTATTCAGTATTGATGATGTTATCGAATTATTGACAAAGAAACTTATTTACAGACATTCTCATGTTTTTGGTGATAAAAAACTTGATAATAGTGAAGATGTGTTAAAACATTGGGAAATAGTTAAGGAAGATGAAAAGCCTGAAAGAAAATCTATGATGGATGGTATCCCAGAAGGATTGCCTCCTATTCACAAGGCCTATAAACTACAGAGAAAAGCAAAAGATGCTGGATTCGATTGGAATGAAACAGAGGAATGCCTTGATAAAATGATTGAAGAATTATATGAATTTAAAGATGCATTAAGAAATAATTCTAAACAAAACATCAAATATGAGATAGGTGATGTTGTATTTACCCTTATCAATCTTTCCAGATTTTTAGATATTGACGTTGATGAAGCATTAAGAGAAACTAACCGCAGGTTTCAAAAAAGGATACAATATATAGAAGATACCCTGCAAGAAAAAGGACTCAAATTTAGGGAAACAGAAGCCCATATCTTGGAAGAATTGTGGGAAAGTGCAAAAAAAGAGGTGAAATAGTTGCTTAAAAAATCCTTTATTGAGATACTCTGCTGCAACTATTTTTAAAGTTCCAATCGGAATAATCCGAATATACCTCTTTGAATCCAATATAGTTTTTATAAGCATATGTTGTTGCATAATCAGAGAAACTGAATAGATCTTCACTATTTATGAAAGGACTATTATTACGCAAGCAATCTAAATAGTCTTCTGTATTTTTGATTATGATATCTTCAAGTGGAAGTATCCATTGTTGAAGTTCCATGACCTTCTCATAATTTATTGTCTTATCCATAGCGTATCTTTTCCTTCCATCAATGTAGGCATAACTCAATATATTATTTGAATAAACAGAGAGTTCTCCTGTTTCAACAATAGCGCTGTTTAGTACGCTTGCAGAAGACTCATCAACAATGTTATTATGTTCTGGTATTTCGTCAGCCCATGCATATGGTGGCACCCTTTTGGAGGCTGGGAAATAAGGGGTAAATATCCCAACTGAAGGTTCACCTAAAGAAACCCACATAGTAGTGAGTGCCGGATTTCCGTTTTCTTCAACGCCCTGGACAACGATTGATGAGCTAGTGTTGTATCTGCTTATGCAAAAACCTGTATAAAAGTTATCTATATAGGTGCTTGTGGCGTATATATTACCCTTAGAGTTGTTCACCTCAGAACCAATTGGAGAAGGGTCTTTATCTCTATATTTTTTTTCTATATCTCCACATACATCCCTTGCAACATCCTGCATTAAGCTGGTGTATGATAAACTGTCATTCAGGGATAATTCTTTTAATATTTCATTAGTTCTTTTTTCTCTGTCTACCCCACCTTCGTATATTCCCCACTGATGATCATTAGTTCTTACAATATATCCAAGAAAATTACCATTTTCATCAAATGCATCATCGGCATTAAATCTTTCATATAGTAAGGGACTTCCGATATATCTTGATGTCACTTCGAATATTGCAGCTCCGCCGTGAGCATCTATCATACCGAAAACACCGTTGACTGTTTTAGTTCTGTTATTATAATGCCATGTTTCAAGAAGGTTTTCAAAATCATCTACGGTTGCGCATGTTTCCAGAGCATCGTTAAGAAGTTCAATGAGTGAGTTGGTCATTTCATGAAGAGGATTAATCCCTACAACGTTTGTATTAGTAATTGCAAGCCCCGCTTCATTAGCGCCACCTGCATTTATAGTATCAGGATAAGGAGATAAAAATGTAGTCTTCCCCCATTTCACAACACTTATATTGCCACCTGCCGTAGGGTTTTTAGCATCATAAAATTTTACTTCCTGTTCCCATGCATCAGAATCATCTCTATTTTTCATTAATACAGGTTTGCCATCAACGGTTGCTTTTGATGAAACTACTGCAATTGTGCATGGGAAAACTGATTTTGTAAGAAACAGTATGTCTATAAATAAAAAGATAAACACAACGTGGAAAAACGTCTGATTAGTTTTAGAAAACATTATTATCTCTCCGAAATTATATTAATCATGCTTCTGGTTACTATAAAATTAACTGCACGCGCAATTGCAGTCACACCTGCAAGAATTATCATTAGAAATTTCTAAATAAGTACCGAGCCAGTTGGCATATTCCTCGTCAACCCATTTTTTATCTTGACTATTCATTCCTTCGTATGAACTCACTATATCTTTTTCCAGGTTTGTTAAACTTTTTTCAGAAAATTCCTCAGAGCTTGTTTCATTAAAGTTTTTTATCAGTACTAATTCTTTTTTTGATTGTAATACATCTTTCTTCATCATTTTATATCCTCCATGCTTTATTCTAATCTATACTTATTCCTGATAAGTCAATATTAAATTGAATTTAAATATATAAAGCTACATCACTGAGATTTTGAGTTCTATTAACATTCTCAATTTTAATATTGACATTAGTACAATATCTAATATAGTACCTCATTTTTATAACTATTCATATATACTCTATTTAGAAGGGATGTATATATAAATATGACTAAGCGTGGCGAAAATTGCATATATTCATTAGGATCAAAATAACTATGTATATTCTTGCAGGTAGGAGTTGAGGTATGGATAAAAAACAACTTGAATATTATAAACAAAAATTATTGCAGTTAAAAAAAGAATTAATAAGCACGTTACGTCAAAAATATGCTGAGGCAGCTAATCTGGGAAAAGGAGAAGGAAAAGATTTCGGTGATGAAGCGTATAATCTATATGCTAAAAATATAGTTCTTGGAAGGGTGGAAACCGATGCTCTTAAACTCAAATTAGTTGAACAGGCATTACAGAGGATTGAGAGTAAGAGCTATGGCATTTGTATTGAATGTGAGGACGATATAGAAGAAAAAAGATTAGAATATGTTCCCTTTGCTAGGTACTGTACAGAATGTAAGTCGGAGCTTGAAAAAACCGGAAAGATCAAAATGTAATGTGAATACTGTCTTATGTTATCAAAAAAAATAGTATTACTAATTCTTGATGGTTGGGGATATAGGAAGGAAGTTCAACATAATGCGGTAGCACTATCTTATCCTAAGAACTTTAATTATATTTGGAATAAGTGTCCTCATACGCTTTTGAGTGCTAGTGGTGAAATGGTAGGCCTCCCCCAAGGTCAGATGGGAAACTCTGAAGTTGGTCATACTAATATTGGGGCTGGGCGGGTTGTATACCAAGATCTCTTAAAAATCAATGAAGCTGTTGATACAGGCATGATAGACCAAAACGAGCAATTTCTGGATTTTCTTAATACTATAAAAAATGGTACCGGAAGGTTACATTTTATGGGTTTGTTAAGTGATGGAGGTGTGCATAGTCATATTAACCATTTGAAAGGATTTCTAAAGGTAGCAAAGAAAAGTGGTGTAAAAGAGGTGTATATACACGCATTTATGGATGGAAGAGACACCCCTCCTAACAGTGGCATTAATTATATAAAGGATTTGGAACACTTTTTGACAAATGATATACATTTTGGTCAGATTGCTACAGTTACAGGAAGATATTTCGCCATGGATAGAGACCAAAGATGGGACAGAGTAGAAAGAGCCTTTAAAGCTATAAGGTTTTTAGATGGATTAAGCTGTAAGAATGCTATAGATGCTGTTAATCGTAATTATACAAAAGGTAATAGCGATGAATTTATAGAACCTTCGGTAGTTGATAACGTGGATGGTTCGGTAAAGGATGGAGATGGTATATTTTTCTTTAACTTTAGATCAGATAGGGCCAGGGAGATGTCATCATCTTTTATAGATAACTCTTTTAGTGGTTTTAACCGTAGTGACATTCCAAATGTTCATTTTATGACTATGACAGAATATGAGAAGGCGTTTACCTGCCCTGTTGCATTTCCCCCTGAAGTTCTTAAAGATATTTTTGGTGAAATAGTAAGCAGAGAAGGGCTAAGACAGCTAAGAATAGCTGAAACAGAAAAATATGCTCATGTAACATTTTTTTTTAATGGTGGCAGAGAATTAGTATTTGATAAAGAAGAAAGAATCTTAGTGGCTTCTCCAAGAGATGTGCCCACCTATGATTTAAAACCTGAAATGAGTGTGTTTGAAGTGACTTCCAAATTCAAGGAAAGATTCTGTGATGATGATATGGATGTATTTATTATGAACTTTGCAAACCCTGACATGGTTGGCCATACTGGTGTGGAGTCCGCAGCAATAAAAGCTTGTAAAACAGTTGATGATTGTTTGGGTGAGATTATTGGTTTAACCGAAAGCAAAAATGTTCCATTATTGGTAACTGCCGACCATGGTAATTGTGAACAGATGTGGGACTATGAACATGATCAACCGCATACTGCTCATACCACTAATCCAGTCCCTTTTATTATTAATAATTATGAATGTAAACTGGTGAACAGGATAGGAAGTTTAGCTGACATTGCTCCTACAATGCTTGATATAATGGGTATCCCAAAACCGGAAGCAATGACAGGAAACTCGTTAATTGCTTAGAGAAATTTTTAGTCATAACTGCATCAACTGTAAAAAGAAAATCTTATTAAGCAGTTTATTTTGTGACAAATGTAAAACAGAATTTTATGAGGTCTCAAACATCTGTTCTGGATGCGGTTTTCCTCTTGATCAAAGTGTTAACTTTTGTGGACATTGCTATGATAAAAAAGATTTCGATTTCATATATGTAAATTATTGGTATAAATCATCCATGAAAACATTGTTGAAAACGATTAAATTTAAGGATAATTTCAAGTCATGCGCTTATTTAAAATTGTTGTTGTATAACAAAATAAAACTGCTTGACTTTAGTCAGTACGACATGATTGCACCGGTTCCCTCACATTTTTCCAGGAAAATGACAAGGTTGTTTCATCCTTCGGATATTGCAGCAAAAATAATTTCAAGAGGCAGTTCAGTTCCTTTGGTGAAAGCTTTAAAGAGGGGAAGAAAAACTGAATACCAGTGGAAATTGTCAAAGAAAGCAAGAATGAATAATGTGAAAGAATCTTTTTTAACAGTGAAGGACGTTTTAGGATTGAAAATTTTATTAGTTGATGATATATACACGTCTGGCGCTACTTCTAAGGAATGCGCTAAACAACTTAAGTTGTCAGGGGCTGATTCTGTTGATTTATACATTATTGCCAAAGGTGTTTTCTAGTGAGTAGAGAGCTGGAAGAGTTCTGTGCTTTTTTGTCAGGTTGCTATGACTTCCCCTTTTATTGTTATATCTTTGAACAGGGCGCTTTTTATTCAATATATAAAGGCGTTATAAGTGAAACAGCTAGGCCTGCTTATTTAGAAGAGACAATAATGGGTAGAGAAAAAGATGTCTATTTTTTTAAGAAGAATAACAAAGTTGTTACTTTCTACATTTTCAGGAATAAAATATGTGAAAAAGATGTTGTATTTATAATGCCGGCGTTGTTTGGTACAAAAGGCTTAAGTAATTTTATAGAAAACGTACTAAAAAATGTTTTTAATCTGTACGTTAGCAGTATATCAAAGGTTGGGGCTGCCACATTATCAAGCAACAATGTGAATCAGTCTGAAATTATAAAAGACAACGCGTTCTCAGATGAGGATACTGCCCATGATAAGTTAGAAACGGGTAGTATAGAAAGGGATATTTATAAAAAATTGATGAACGGTTTCAATGTCCCTTTGTTTGCAGTTAACAAAAGTTATGAAATTGTTAAAGCAAATAGTATGTTGTTAGAATTTGTGAACGTAACTGATGATGAAGAGATAAGATACAAAAAATGCTATGATCTGATTTTTGGTTTTGATGAGCCTTGTCCCTGGTGTAAACTAAATTATGTTATTGATGAAAAAAAACAATATGTACAGAATGTTGAGCATGTAATGAATGGTAGCGAGTTTGTTTTTGAGCAGCTCCTTTACTCATTGCCTGGTGATGGATCAACTGTTGATACGGCAGGGGAGATGCTCTATGACATTACAGAATATGTTCAAGTTCTTGAATCTTTGAAAAAATCAGATGAACAGGTAAAGATAGTTTCAAAGATGCGCATTAACGATATAAAGGAAATGGGTGAATTAAAAAAAGAATATGAAAATCTGCACAATGAATACGATAAAACGAGCAATTTTGCGGACAAATTATCTGCCTTGTTAAAAAGGCTGCTGGAGCTGAATAATGTAAAGGAACTTATTGCTCTTAAATCAAGAATGCAAAAAATGGAGACACAAAATAGATTGTTACAGAGAACCTTTTTAAACTATAAAACAAAAACAGAGAATTATGATGAAAAAATTAGTGATTTAAATCAAAAGTCTGTATATGGCATTGAAAGAATGATTAACGTAATAAATAATAGAAAAGATATAGATAAGGAAGGGATGGAGAGCGTTATCAACTTTATTTTAGGCCAGATAGAAATAATAAAAACTAATTTAATTAAGGAGGAAGGAAATGTCGGTTAACATTGGTATTAATGGTTTTGGAAGGGTAGGAAGGTGTGCTTTTAGAGCTGCTTTAGGTAAGGATCTTGGTATTAATTTTGTAGCTATTAATGATTTGACAGATCCAAAAACTATGGCCCATCTATTGAAATATGACTCAGTGCATGGGAAAGCTCCTTTTGAGATAGGATATACAAAAGATTCTTTGGTCGTTAATGGCAGAGAAATTCGTATATTGGCTGAAAGAGATCCATCTGCTTTACCATGGAAAGCGTTGGATGTGGATGTTGTTATAGAGTCTACCGGTATATTTACGAAAAAAGCTCAGGCTTCAATGCATTTAGATGCTGGAGCTAAAAAGGTTATTATAAGTGCGCCTTCTCCAGATCCTGATATAACCGTTGTGTTGGGTGTGAATTTTGATGAGTACGATAAAAATAAGCACCATATAATATCAAATGCATCTTGTACTACAAACTGTCTTGGACCTATAGCAAAAATTTTGAATGATAACTTTGAGATAAAGTATGGGCTTATGACAACAACTCATTCATACACAAATGATCAGAGAATACTTGACTTCCCTCATAAAGACCTGAGACGGGCAAGATCCGCTGCTGTATCAATGATTCCAACCTCAACAGGGGCAGCAAAAGCTATCGGTGTTGTCATTCCAGAACTTAAGGGAAAACTTGATGGTCTTGCCATAAGAGTTCCTACCCCAAATGTATCAATTGTAGATTTGACCTGTGTATTAGAAAAGGCTGCAACTGTCGATGAGATAAATAGCGAAGTTTTGAAGATGGCAGAGGGAGATATGAAGAGTATATTGCAATATACAGATGAACCTCTTGTTTCCTGTGATATCAATGGGAATCCCTTTTCATCTATTTTTGATTCTTCATTGACTAAAGTTGTCGATAATCTAGTAAAGGTGTTTAGTTGGTACGATAACGAATGGGGCTATTCTAACAGGGTAGTAGATTTAGCTCTTAAAGTATTATAGCTCTTTTTGTATTTTAGTGGAGATTTGTAAAGGTTAAAAGGTGCTTATTTATGCGTGAATACAAAACAATAAAAGATTTCAATTTGAAAGGGAAAAAACTTTTTCTGAGAGTGGATTTTAATGTTCCTATAAAAGATGGAAATATCGGAGATGATACCAGAATCAGGGCAGCTCTGCCCACGATAGAATATGCTATAAGTCAGGGTGCCAGGGTAATCCTGGCATCTCATCTTGGCAGGCCTAAGGGGGAGAGGGTCACAAAATATTCGCTTGAACCCGTTGCGAAATATATATCAGAAAAATTTCTCAAAGCTTATTTTGTAGATGATTGCATCGGGGAGAAGGTTGAAAATGCCGTAGATACCTTGAAAAATGGTGAGGTGCTGTTATTGGAAAACCTGAGATTTTATCCGGGGGAAACGAATAATTCTCCGGAATTTGTTTCATCGTTGAAAAGAATCACAGAGATATATATAAACGATGCATTTGGGACTTGTCATAGAAAACATGCTTCGGTATACGGATTGCCTAATCTTAGTCCTTCCAAAGGGCTCGGTTTCTTAGTTGAAAAAGAAGTTATGTATATAGAAAAGCTGCTGAAAGATCCTGAAAGGCCTTTCGCAGCAATACTTGGTGGTGCCAAGGTAAGTGATAAAATAGGTGTTATCAAAAGTATGATGAATATCGTTGATAAATTATTTATTGGTGGTGCCATGGCGTACACTTTTTTAAGATATAAAGGTAATAAAATAGGGACATCACTTGTTGAAGAAGATTTAGTTGAAGTTGTAGGCGAAATTTATGATATAGGAAAAGATAATAACGTGACAATATTTACTCCATTTGATCACATAGTTGCTGTAAATATTGATGGGGACCCAATATATACTGATAAAGTGGATATTGATGACGGTATGTCGGGATTTGATATAGGGAGAAAGACTGTAAAATATTATTTAGATAACCTGGAAGATTGTAAAACAGTCTTGTGGAATGGGCCTATGGGCGTTTTTGAGAAAAAACAATTTTCTGATGGTACTTTTTTAATGGCTGAAAATCTGGCAAAACTGGATGCCACTGTTGTTGTGGGTGGTGGAGATTCAGTGAGCGCCATAAAAAAGGCTGGTGTTGATAAGAAAATAAGCCATCTATCGACTGGCGGTGGAGCTTCACTTGAATTTATCGAAAAAAAATCACTGTCAGGTCTTGAAATATTAAAAAAATAGTTGTAAAACTGTTTATTCTGCCAATAAGGTGATATGTGATTAGTTTAGACTATACTGTAATACTGCAAATGATAAATTTTGTTATTATTTTCTTTCTGTCTAAGAAAATGATATTGGAACCGGTAATGAGAACTATAGATAAGAGAGACAGAAAGATAGCGCTCTTAAGTGATGATGCTAAAACATTTGAAGATGAACTGGAAAAGAATAAAAGAGATTACGAAAAAAGAATTGATGATGTCAAAAATGATCTCTTAAGCCATAGGAACAGTGCCATCGTGAAAGCTGAAAAGGAAGCTAATGCAGAAATCAACAGAGTAAAAGATAATCTTGATAAAAAAATGCAAGAATTTAAAGATGAGTTAACTCTACAATATGAAGAAGCAAAGACTGGTATTGAAAAGGATATAGATATGTTATCAGAGGATGTTCTCCATGTGCTGCTTGGTGGCATGAAATGGGAAGGTAGTAAAAACAGATGAAGATAATATGGATGTTTTTAATTTTTTATTTGTTCCCTTTTGTGCTATTTGCAAACGGAGAAGAGGCTGCTCACAACAGCCCTGATGTGTCAGGCCTCATATGGAGAACTATTACATTTGCTGTTTTTATTTATATAATGTACAGGGTTATTAAAAAACCTTTTATTGGTTTTATGGGAAGCAGAACGGGTAATATCAAAGATTCAATTGAGACAGCTATAAGGTTAAAAACGGAAGCTAATAGTAAGATTATATCCTATAAGGCTAAATTGAAAAATCTTGAAAGTGAAATAGGTGTGATGAAAGAAAAGCATATGAAGATTGTTGAGATTGAAAAAAAGAATATTCTTGAAGAGACTAACAATAATATCGAGAAAATCAAAGATTTATATTCAAAAACAATTGACTTTGAGATTTTAAAAAAACATAGAACCTTAAAAAATGAGACAGGTAAGTTAGTTATGGAAAAGGCTAGAAATAAATTGGCAAATGTTGTTACTAAAGATAAACAGGATGTTGTTATGGAATATCTGCTTAAAAGGCTGGTCAAATAAGTGTTTAGTAGTATTGTTGCAAAAAGATATGCAAGAGCTTTGTTTGAACTATCGTGTGAATTGGATATTGTCCCAAAACTAATGGATGATTTTAATTGTTTTATAGATGTGATAGGCTCTGAAGTTTCTATTGAGAGCTTTATAACGACTCCATTAGTTAGTTTTTTGGAAAAGAAAAAGTTTTTTGATCTTATTGCTAAAAAAGGGGAATTTTGTGATTTGTTATGTAATTTTTCCCTGATGCTTATAGAGAAAAAAAGAGCAACGTTGATCAAGGATATTTTTCAGTATCTTAAATATCTTGTTAAAGAATCCCAAGGTATTGTTGAGGCTGACGTTGTTGTAGCCGGGAATATTAGTGACATCAATCTGGGCGCTGTGAAAGATGTATTAAAATCGCTCTCAGGTTATAATGTGGATCTGAATTTATCTGTAGACAGTCTCATTATAGGTGGATTTATAGCAAAAATTAAAAACAATTTGGTTGATATGAGTATAAGCGGATATCTTAATGATATTGAGAAAAGATTAATCAGTTAATATAAGGAGTTCAGATAATGCAGATTAAAGCGGATGAGATTACTAATATTATAAAAGAAGAGATAAAAAATTATCAGCAAAAGCTATCTGTTAAAGAGGCAGGAACCATTTTATCAGCAGGTGACGGTATAGCTAAGGTGTATGGATTAGATAATATTATGGCAGGTGAGTTGGTGGAACTTCCTGGGGATGTTTATGGTATTGCAATGAACTTGGAAGAAGATAATGCAGGGATTGTTATAATGGGTAATTATGAACATATCAAAGAAGGGGACACCGTTACCAGGACTGGTAGAATTGCTTCTGTTCCTGTAGGTGATAAGTTATTGGGAAGAGTTGTGAATTCTCTCGGTATACCTGTTGATGGGAAGGGACCTATAGAGTCTGACAAATATGATGTCATTGAAAAAATTGCTCCAGGTATTGTTATGAGACAGCCTGTAAGCGAGCCTATTCAGACAGGGATTAAGGCAATCGATTCTATGATCCCCATAGGTAGAGGACAAAGGGAACTTATTATAGGTGATAGACAGACAGGCAAGACAGCAATCGTTCTTGATACCATAATTAATCAGAAAGGTTCAGACGTGTACTGTATTTATGTTGCTATTGGACAAAAAAGATCCACAGTGGCTAGAGTAGTTGATACATTGACAAAGCATGGAGCAATGGATTATACCATAGTAGTTGCTGCAACTGCCAGTGAACCAGCACCCTTACAATATATCGCCCCTTTTGCAGGATGTACAATGGCAGAATATTTCAGGGATAAGGGGAAGCATGCACTGGTTATTTATGACGATCTTTCAAAGCATGCTACGGCTTACAGGCAGCTTTCATTGTTACTGAGAAGACCACCCGGCAGGGAAGCATATCCAGGAGATGTCTTTTATCTGCATTCCAGATTACTGGAACGCGCAGCAAAGTTTGGGGAGAAATATGGGTCAGGTTCTTTAACCTCTATCCCTATTGTTGAAACTCAGGCAGGTGATGTTGCAGCTTATATCCCCACTAATGTAATATCTATAACAGATGGTCAGATATATCTGGAAGGTGAT
>Ga0209345_10002997_pt1 | contig 17829 bp, 18 predicted proteins | sample Cruoilmetagenom7_FD_187294 | JGI IMG/M metagenome (GOLD analysis project Ga0209345, IMG submission 187294) | Oil polluted marine microbial communities from Coal Oil Point, Santa Barbara, California, USA - Sample 7 (SPAdes) (version 2) | ecosystem: Environmental > Aquatic > Marine > Oil seeps ...
ACCGCGCGGTCGAGGGGCTGGATGCGGTGCTGGACAGTCTGGTGATTGATCTGGAGTTTCTGGGCCGCGACAGTTTCATGCCGCTTTTCGTGGTGCTGCGCGAGGGGCTGGTGCTGGATGACACTCTGCGCGGGCAGATTAGCGATGCGATCCGGGCATCGGTCTCGGCCCGCTTTGTGCCCGATGAGATCGTGCAGGTGGCCGAGGTGCCGCGCACATTGTCGGGCAAGAAGCTGGAAGTGCCGGTGAAAAAGCTGCTGCTGGGGGGCGATCCGGACAAGGTGGTCAACCGCGACTCGATGGCAAACCCGGACAGTTTCGATGCCTTCATCGCCTATGCGGCGGCGCGGGCCGGCTAGGCGCGGCCCCGGCCTTTGAAAGCGGCCCCTGAAATGCAGAACCGCGCCTGATTGCTCCGGCGCGGTTCTTTCATGTCATCCTGTCGCGGCCTTAGAAGCTGAGCGACAGGCTGCGATGGTTGGCGGTGCACCCGGCCAGGAACAAGGCCTGATCGCGTGTCAGCGTCGATGCGAAGCGCACGCCCAGCGTGGCCTGGGTGTCGGCAAGGAAGGCCTCCAGCCCCGGCAGGACGGCGGCTTCGGCCGCACTGCGCCAGGCGGCCTGCGCCTCGTATTCGGCCAGCGCGCTGTCGAACTCCTCCAGCGCTTCGGCGCGGTTGTCCGGCGTGCGTTCCAGAATACGGCGCGCCCCGCCCAGATCCGAGCGGATGTCGCCGGCCCCTTCGATGTCGCGGAACTGATCCGCCAACGCGTCGAGGGCTGCCGCGGTCGCTTCGGCATCGCCGTTCTCGACCTCGGCGCGCAGGGCACGCAGAGGCTCGCCTAGCGCGTTGAAGGCCGCATTGCCTCGCAGCACGGCTGCAACCTCGGCCACGGTCTCGTAGGAGCTGTCACCGATACGGCGCATGGCGACGCGGGCCTTGTCCTCGTCATCGGTCAGTGCCTTGAACGTGTCATGCACCGGGTCCCATGTCTCGGGGATCTGGGCCTGCAGTTCTGCAACCGCAGCTTCCAGTTCGGCACGGCGGTTTTCCAGCACCGTGACGCGGCTTTCGCTGGCCGCTTCGCGGACGCGGCTCAGCTCGGTCGCGATATCGGCCAGATCCTCTTCGTGGTTGCGGATGCGCTTTTCAAGGCCGCGCACCAGTTCCTGGATCGGGCGATACTCGCCTGCTGCCGCGTTCACGGCGGCCACCTTTTCGGGGATCAGGGACACGGCCTGCGGGAAGGTCGCGGCATCCTCTGCCGCGCCGCGCAGATCGCGGGCCAGATCGTTCGGCAAGGCCGACAGGTCCAGTGCGGCGAGGGTCGCAAGGGCCCGTTCGGTCCGGCCACCATCCGATTGCAGACCCGCGATGACATAGTCATCCATGCAATATTGCAGGCGCGGGTTGCGCGGGGGCGGGGAGGTGTCCGACAGGTAGCTGGATCTGTTGGGCACATAGTTCACCAGCGGTGGGTAGAGGCCCACGATCAGCAGCGCGATCAACTGCAGGGTGATGAAGGCGATGACGCCCTTGTAGATCTGCATCGTCTTGACCGCCGCCGGGGCGACGCCGCGCAGATAGAAGAGCGCAAAGCCGAAAGGCGGTGTCAGGAAGGATGTCTGGATGTTCAGACCGATCATCACCCCCAGCCAGACGGCGGTGATATTGGCGGTGGGATCGGCCAGCAGGATCGGGGCGACGATCGGCACCACGACCACGGCGATCTCGATGAAGTCGAGAAAGAAGCCAAGGAAGAAGATCACCAGCATCACGATCAGGAACTGCGTCCAGAACCCGCCGGGCAGGCCGGTCAGGAAGTCGCGGACCAGTTCCTCGCCGCCGAAGGCGCGGAAGGCGGCGGGCAGCATCGCGGCACCCAGAAGGATGACGAAGACAAGCGAGGTGGTCTTGGCGGTTTCCAGCATCACGCCGGTCAGCGTGTCCTCGATCCGCATCACGCGGATGCCGGACCAGATCAGCGAGATGATCATCAGGAAGGTGCCGAAGACGCCGATATAGATGCCTGTCATGTCCTCGGGCGTGCTGGCGGCCTTGAGGTTCATCGGGTAATTGGCCAGCGCGAAAGCGATCACGGCAAGCCCGATCAGCGCGATGATGGCCGGGACAAAGGTCCGTTTACCGTCTTTGTTCAAACGGTAACCTGCCATGATCATGGCACCTGCAGCCCCGATGGCCCCGGCCTGGTTCACGGTGGCGACACCCGCGATGATCGAGCCCAGAACCAGGAAGATCAGGGTCAGCGGCGGGATCAGCGTCAGGGCGACATTGCCCCAGAACGCGAGGCTAAAATCCTCATCCCGCGGGACCGAGGGGGCCTTCTTGGGATTGATGATCGCGTAGATCAGGATGTAGGCCATGTAGATCAGCACCAGCAGGATGCCGGGCACGAGCGCGCCGAGGAACATCTCGCCCGCGCTGGTCGAGGAGACGTCGAAGACCGATGGCATCGACAGCTCGCCCGTGGCTTCCTTGTGCAGCAGCTTGCGCATGGTCGAGGCCTGATCGGTGGCGGATGCCAGCTGGTCGGCCAGAATGATCAGCACGATGGAGGGCGGGATGATCTGCCCCAGCGTGCCCGAGGCGGCGATGGTGCCCGAGGCCAGCGAAGGCGAATAGTTGTTGCGCAGCATGGCGGGCAGCGAGATCAGGCCCATCGCAACCACGGTTGCGCCGACGATCCCGGTCGTGGCGGCCAGCAGCGCGCCCACGAAGACCACCGAAATGCCCAGGCCCCCCGGCACCGGGCCGAAAAGCTGCGCCATGGTGACCAGAAGATCCTCGGCGATCTTGGAGCGCTGGAGCATGATGCCCATGAAGATGAAGAGGGGAATGGCGATGAGCGTATCCCTGTCCACCTCCCAATAGACCCCTCGGAGGTTGGTCACCCCCGCCGACAGCCATTGCTGCGGTCCGCCCGAGTGGAAATAGGCGTCAGTGCCGCCGCCGAAGAAATAGCCGGCCCCTGCGGCAAGGCCGATGGTCAGGATCGCCGCCCCCGGAAGGGCAAAGGCCACCGGATAGCCCGAGCCGAGCGCCCAGGCCATGATCAGCAGCAGGATGGCGAGAAAGAGAAGTTCCATGTCAACAGACCTCAGTGCGCAACGGGTTTATGCTCGCGATGTCCGGGTTCGTCCCGGATATCTGCCACCGCTTCGAACAGGTAGCTTACGAACTGGATGATCATGGTGATCGCGAAGACGGCCAGGAACGCGGCCATCTGATACTTGATGAACATGCCGACCGCGCCGGTCTGGCTGATCTCGAAATTCGATACGGGCGCGTTGATGATCGCGGTCTTGCCGTTCAGGCCGATGGCGAGGATCACCGCGCAGGTGACGACGCCCAGCATGACCGACCCCCAAGCGTTGACGATGCCGCGCTTGCGGGTGCTGAAACCGGCGTAGAACACGTCCACGCGCACATGGCCTTCGTCAAAAAGCGTATAGGCGGAGGCGAAGAGGAACAGCGCCGCATACCAGTAGCGCACCAGATCGCCCATCAGCGCCTGTTCATAGGAAAAGACGAAGCGCAGGAACACGATCAACAGTTCGGACATGACGATCATCAGCGTCAGCCATGTGAAGCCGAGCGTCCGGGTGAACAGCGCCAGCACGAAACCGACGGCGACCAGCGGCATGTGCACATAGGGGCCGACCCAGGCCGCGCGTCCGAGGGCGCGGGCCGTGTCCTCGGAGAAGAACAGCGTCAGCATGTTCTCGACCCGGAGCTGGGCGATCACCGCGTCGACGATGCCGACCAGCACAACGGTCCAGAAACAGGCCCGGATGAGGTACAGGTTGAAGCGGTGCAGGCGTTGCGCATCGGCCCGCAGCACTGTCGCGCCGGTGCTCAGCACATAGACCGTGCTCAGCCCCAGGCAGAGGGCATAGATCAGGATCGGGACGATCGCCCCGCCTGCCGCGCCGCCGAAGGCTTCGAACAGCGTCGGTGTGCCGTAGCCGATATTGGCCGCGTTGTTGATGAGAAAAGCCGACATGATGGCCAGAATGCTCCAGCCCAGCAGGCGTATTCCCGGTGCCGATCTTGCATGGCCCCCGACCTGCGCGGCCGCCATTGATTGTGCCATGGTGTCCCCCGTTTACGTTTGATGCGTCCCGCGTGGCCCTGTCGCTCCCATCGGGGTGCAAGGCCGCAGGTCCTATTCGCGCGACAAGCGGGGCACATTTCTGTGCCCCGCTTGCGTTCAGGTCAGTGTATCGCCTCAGCCAAGGCCGAGGATACGGTTACGCTGGTTCAGGAAGTTGCCTTCGAACTGGGCGATGGTGCCGCCGATTTCGCGCAGCTTCGCCTGGAAGTTGTCGTCGATGCGGGTCGCCAGTTCGGAGTGGTCGCGCACTTCTTCGAACACTTCCGCCGCGGCTTCGCCGAAGGCGTCCCAGACGTCGTCGTTGAAGGTTTTCACTTCGACGCCGTGCTCGTTGATCAGCTTGCCCAGGTATTCGCCGTTCTTGGCCATGGCCTCGGAGTGCGACAGCTCGTGCTCTTTGGCGCAGGCGGCCTCGATCACTTGCTTTTCCCAATCGGACAGCGTGCCATACCAGGATGCGTTCATGCCGAAGGACAGACCGCCGCCCGGCTCGTGCATACCGCCGGTGTAGTAGATCTTGGCCGCCTCATAGAACTTCATGAAGTAGTCGTTGAACGGTCCGACCCATTCGGTCGCTTCGATGGCGCCCGAGACGAGGTTTTCATAGATCTGGCCGCCCGGAAGCGAGACGGTCGAGGCGCCCAGCTTGGACATCACGGTGCCGCCGAGGCCCGGAATACGCATCTTCAGACCCTTCAGGTCGTCTGCCGATTCGATTTCCTTGTTGAACCAGCCGCCCGCTTGGGTGCCGGTCGAGCCGCAAGCGATCGCCTTGAGGCCATAGGAGCCCGCCAGTTCGTCCCACAGTTCCTGACCGCCGCCGAAACGGATCCATGCGGTCCATTCCTGGGTGCTCATGCCGAAGGGCACGGAGGTGAAATAGGCATAGGCCGGGTGCTTGCCGGTCCAGTAGTAGTCGGCGCCGATATAGGCCTGCGAGTTGCCCGAGGCGACTTCGTCGAACGCGTCGAACGCGCCCACACGCTCGCCAGCTGCGAAATACTCGGTGGTCAGCGCTCCGTCCGACAGGGCCGTGATGTTTTCAGCAAGACGCTGGGCCGAGGTCCCGAGACCCGGGAAGTCCCGCGGCCAGGTCGAGACGATAGTGATGGTCTTGCCGCCTTGTGCGAGTGCAGGTGTAGCCAAGGCAGCGCCCGTGCCCACGAGGGCGGCGCCCTTCAGAAACTTACGACGTTCCAATTGTGATCTCCTCCAGTTGGATACCCCCGCCATTCAGTCAGCGAGGTTGCCGCATAGAAGACAGAGATGTATCGGCTCTGGCAATAGTTTTCTTGATGCGGCGGATCAAACTTCATGATGCGGGATCATAAATTCGGCAAAGCAAACGAACGTTCTTTCGCAGGTTTGCCGCGAAATGCGCGCGCGCAGGCCGCTCAAGCCTGTCTTGGGGCGCAAGCAGGGGGAACAGAGGGGGTCGTTGCCGCGACGGAAGGCAAGCCGCAAGCCGCTTTCAAGCACACCGGCGCGCGATTCCTGAGCGCAAGACGCGTCATTGACTTGTCCGTTTCGGGAATGTGACGCCAAGTTTGCTTGTGAAACAGGGGGTTTGATGGTGCTGTGAGAGAGGATTGAACTCTCGACCTCTCCCTTACCAAGGGAGTGCTCTGCCACTGAGCTACCACAGCATCCGGGTGGGTCTCGGCGCGGGGCCGGTGACCGTGGGCGGGTGATTAGCGGCAAATTCCACAGCGTGCAAGCGCAATCTGGACGCATTTTGTGCCGTGCTGTAGGAAGGCAGGATGGAGCAAAAACCACCCCGCAGACCGGCACCGGGCAAGGCAGAGACACGCGAAGAGCGGTTGAAAGCCGCGCTCAAGGCCAATATGGCACGGCGCAAGGCGCAGGCGCGCGCACGGGCCTCGCAAGAGACGCCGGCCGATGGCGATGCGCCGGGGCAGGACACAGGCAACGAGTGAAAAGGGCAGGGCTATGGATTCGATCATCGTGACGGGCAATGGCCCCTTGAAGGGGCAGATCCCGATCGCAGGGGCCAAGAATGCCTGTCTGACCCTGATGCCGGCCACGCTTTTGTCCGAAGAACCGCTGACGCTGACCAATGCGCCGCGCCTGTCGGATATCCGCACCATGACGCAGCTGCTGCAATCGCTGGGGGCGGAAGTTACCTCGATGCAGGATGGCAAGGTGCTGGCGATGTCGAGCCACAACATCGACAATCACACCGCGGACTATGACATCGTGCGCAAGATGCGCGCCTCGATCCTCGTGCTGGGGCCGATGCTGGCGCGGGATGGCCATGCGGTCGTGTCGCTGCCCGGCGGTTGCGCCATTGGCGCGCGGCCCGTGGACCTGCATCTGAAGGCGCTGGAGGCGATGGGGGCGGAGCTGGACCTGCGCGAGGGCTATGTCCATGCCAAGGCGCCCGGCGGTTTGAAGGGCGGGGTGTTCGAATTTCCCTTCGTCTCGGTCGGGGCCACGGAAAACGCGCTGATGGCGGCGACGCTGGCCAAGGGCACCACGGTGCTGAAGAACGCCGCGCGCGAGCCCGAGATCGTGGACCTGGCCCAATGCCTGCGCAAGATGGGTGCGCAGATCGAGGGCGAGGGGACCGCGACCATCACCATTCAGGGTGTGGACCGTCTGCACGGGGCGACCCATCCGGTTGTCACCGACCGGATCGAACTGGGCACCTATATGCTGGCCCCCGCGATCTGCGGCGGCGAGGTGGAACTGCTGGGCGGGCGGATCGACCTTGTGGGAGCCTTTTGCGAGAAGCTGGATGCGGCGGGGATTTCCGTCGAGGAGACTGCGCTGGGGTTGAAGGTCACGCGCGGCAATGGCCGTGTGCGCGCGGTGGATGTGACGACCGAGCCTTTCCCCGGTTTCCCGACGGACCTGCAGGCGCAGATGATGGCGCTGCTCTGCACCGCCGACGGGGTGTCGGTGCTGGAGGAAAAGATCTTCGAGAACCGGTTCATGCACGCGCCCGAACTGATGCGGATGGGGGCGAAGATCGACGTGCATGGTGGCACCGCGACGGTGACCGGCGTGGACCGCCTGAAAGGTGCGCCCGTGATGGCGACCGACCTGCGGGCGAGCGTGTCGCTGATCCTTGCGGGGCTGGCGGCGGAAGGCGAGACGATCGTGAACCGCGTCTACCATCTGGATCGCGGCTATGAGCGAGTCGAGGAGAAGCTGGGCGCGGTCGGGGCCAGGATCGAAAGGGTTGCAGGCAGATGAGCGACGCAAGGTTCGAGGACGCGCGCGAGACCCCTCTCAATCTGGGGGCGCTGGAGGCCGAGGACCTCAAGGTGATTTCGGCGCTGGTGCAGGATGCGGTCTTTCCGGCCACGGCGATGACCTGGCGGCCGGGGCAGCGCCGGTTCGGTCTGCTGCTGAACCGATTCCGCTGGGAAGATGTGGAGGCCGCGACAAAGCGCAGCCGCCCGGTCGAGCGGGTGCAGTCGCTGCTGGTGATCGACAATGTGCTGGGGGTGTCCTCGAACGGGGTGGACCGGCGCGATCCCGATCTGGTGCTGTCGCTGCTGTCGCTGGACTGGCATCCCGGGGCCGAGGTCGAGGGCGAGTTGCATCTGGTGCTGGCCGGGGACGGTGTGATCCGTCTTAAGGTCGAGGCGCTGGAGGTGACGCTGAAGGATGTGACGCGTCCTTATGTTGCGCCGTCGCGCAAGGTGCCGGGACACGACATCTGAGGGCGGATCGCCCGGTGGACGGATGCGCCTCCGGCGGGAGTATTTCGGGCAAGATGAAGCAGGGTGCCGCCTCGGAGCCATCAAGGGCTTGAGGCGCAGCCCGTGCAAAGCTATGTCCCCGCCCAGACCCGGAGGGACCATGCCCGTATTTCTGAATAGCGCCGACCCCGATTTCGAGACCGCCTTCGCCGCCCTGCTGGGGGCCAAGCGCGAGGACAGCGTCGATGTGGATGATGTCGTGGCCGGAATCATCGCGGATGTGCGCAAGCGCGGCGATGCCGCGGTGATCGAGCTGACCGCGAAATTCGACCGGCTGAAGCTGACGCCCGAGACATTGCGGTTCTCGGAGGCCGAGGTGGAGGCCCTGATCGCGCAGGTGCCCGCGCATGAGCGCGCGGCGCTGGAACTGGCGGCGGAGCGTATCCGCGCCTATCACGCGCGCCAGATGCCGCAGGACGAAAGCTGGACCGACGCGCAGGGCGCGATGCTGGGCTGGCGCTGGACGCCGGTCTCGGCGGCGGGGCTTTATGTGCCGGGAGGGCTGGCGTCCTATCCGTCCTCGGTCTTGATGAATGCGGTGCCTGCCAAGGTGGCGGGGGTCGGGCGGCTGGCCATCGTGGTACCGACGCCGGACGGGGTGGCCAATCCGCTGGTGCTGCTGGCCGCGCGGATCGCCGGGGTGGATGAGATCTACCGGATCGGCGGCGCGCAGGCGGTGGCGGCGCTGGCTTATGGCACTGAAAGTATCCCGCCGGTGGACAAGATTACCGGACCGGGCAATGCCTATGTCGCGGCGGCCAAGCGGCGGGTCTTCGGCAAGGTCGGCATCGACATGATCGCGGGCCCGTCCGAGATTCTGGTGATCGCGGATGCGGAAAATGACCCGGACTGGATCGCGCTGGACCTGCTGTCGCAGGCCGAGCATGACGAAAGCGCGCAGAGCATCCTGATCACCGACAGCCCTGCCATGGCCAAGGCTGTGGCGGCGGCGGTCGAGCGCAATCTGGCGGTGCTGGAGCGGCGCGCGATCGCGGGGCCGAGCTGGCGGGATTTCGGCGCGATCATCACCGTGCCCGATCTGGATGTGGCGGCAAGCCTGTCGAACCGGATCGCGCCCGAGCATCTGGAGCTTTGCGTGGCGGACCCGGATGCGCTGTCGGCGAAAATCACTCATGCAGGGGCGATCTTCCTTGGCGCCTGGACGCCCGAGGCGATCGGCGATTACGTGGGCGGGCCGAACCATGTGCTGCCCACCGCCCGGTCGGCGCGGTTTTCCAGCGGGCTTTCGGTCATGGATTTCCTCAAGCGGACGACGCTGACCAAGATGACGCCGGGGGCCTTGCGCGCCATCGGCCCGGCGGCGGAGACGCTGGCGATTTCGGAAAGCCTCGAGGCGCATGGGTTGAGCGTGCGGGCCCGGCTGAACCGCCTGAACGAGTGATCTGTGCGCCCGGCGCTACAGTCGGGCGGAGAATTGCTGCATTGCAGCATAATCGGTGCAAGGCGATTGTGCGGGGCCTTTGCCTGCGCTAGTCAGGTGTATCTGCAAGGACCCTGCCCATGACACGTATCTGCGATATTGCGCTTGATGATTCCAACTTGCCGCCGCCCACGCCCGAGATCGAGCAGGAGCGCAAGGTGGCGATGTTCGACCTGCTGGAAGAAAACTCGTTCGAATTGCCTGCGCGCGACGACCGTGTTGTGCCTGCCGGTCCCTATCGCGTGGGCCTTGCGATCCGCGAGAAGCGGCTGGTTTTCGATATCCTGACCGAGAAAGGCGAGAAGGCGGCGGAATTCCATCTGTCGCTGAGCCCGTTCCGGCAGGTGGTCAAGGATTACTGGGCGATCTGCGAAAGCTATTTCGATGCGGTCAAGACCATGCCGCCCAGCCAGATCGAGACCATCGACATGGCCCGGCGCGGCATCCATAATGAGGGCGCGCGCATCCTGCAGGAGCGGCTGGAGGGCAAGGCGGTGATCGACACCGACACCGCGCGCCGCCTGTTCACGCTGGTCTGCGTCCTGCATTTCGGAGTCTGAGCCCGTGCCAGCCCCATTGCCCCAGTCGGTTCTGTTCTGCTGCGACCACAACGCCGTCAGATCGCCCATGGCCGAAGGGATCATGAAGAAATTCTACGGTGCCGAGACCTATGTGCAATCGGTCGGCGTCTACAACGACATGGAGATCGACGGTTTCGCCATCGCCGTCTGTCAGGAGATCGGGGTGGAGCTGTCGCGCCATCGCAGCCGGTCCTTCGACGAGATGGAGGAATGGGGCGAGCATCTGTCCTCCTTCGATCTGGTGGTGGCGCTGTCGCCGGCCAGCCAGCGCCGGGCGCTGGACCTGACGCGGATCTTTCATCTGACGGTGGAATACTGGCCGATCATGGACCCGACCGGGCTGGGCGAAAGCCGCGAGGTCAAGCTGAACGCCTATCGGCAGGCGCGCGATCAGATCATCGAGCATCTGACCAGTCATTGGGGACCGCCAACCCGCCCGGAGTGAGGACGCGGACGTGACGCAAAACGCCGCCCCGGCTCTTGGAGCGGACACGCACCCCTGCTAGGTCTTGGCCGAAACAGGAGAGATGCCCATGACCGACACAGCCCGTGCCACGATCCAGAGCTATTTCGATGCCTTCAATGCGGGCGATGCCGCGGGGATGCTGGCCTGCCTGTCCGATGACGTGGCCCATCATGTCAATGAGGGCAAGGTCAGGACCGGCAAGGACGCCTTTGCCGCCTTTTGCGCCCATATGAGCCGCTGCTACGCCGAGAACCTGACCGACATGGTGATCTTTGCCAGCCCGGATGGCACCCGTGGGGCGGCGGAATATGTCGTCAACGGCACCTATCTGGCCACCGATGCGGGCCTGCCCGAGGCGAAGGGGCAGACCTACCGCCTGCCTGCGGGATCGTTCTTCAGCCTGCAGGACGGCAAGATCACCCGCGTCGTGACCTATTACAATCTGGCCGACTGGGTGGCGCAGGTTTCCGCATGATCCGGGTGGCGGCCCTGACGGGGGCGGCTTTGGAGGGCGCGCTGGACGATGTGGCGCGCCTGCGCATCGCGGTCTTCCGCGACTGGCCCTATCTCTATGACGGCGATCCTGGCTATGAGCGCGCGTATCTGGCCGCCTACCGCGACAATCCGCGCGCGGTGGTGGTGGGGGCCTATGACGGCGAGCGTCTGGTGGGCGCGGCCACAGGCATGCCGATGCAGGACCATGCCGATGATTTCGCCGCCGCTTTCGATGGCACGGGCGAGGATCTGTCGCGCATCTTCTATTGCGCGGAATCGGTGCTGCTGCCGGACTGGCGCGGGCAGGGCATTGGGCATCGCTTCTTCGATCTGCGCGAGGAGCACGCCCGCGCGCTGGGTCTGGGCAAGTCGGCCTTCTGCGGGGTGATCCGCCCCGAGGATCATCCGCTGCGCCCTGCGGACTATGCGCCGCTGGACCCGTTCTGGCGCAAGCGCGGGTATCGCCCGCTGGCGGGTGTCGTGGCGCGGTTCGGCTGGAAGGATCTGGACCAGAGCGCAGAGACCGACAAGCCGCTGCAATTCTGGATCAAGACGCTCTAGCCTGCGTCATTCAGGCCTGCGCAACCCCAGCGAGCAATCCGTTTGAACCCGCCGCGCGATTGCGTCATCATGGGGCGGACTCAGAGACAGGACAGACCCCCATGAAGATTGCCACATCCGCTTATCCGCTCGACTGGTTCAAGGAGTGGTCGGATTACGAGGCCAAGCTGACCGCCTGGGTGGCCGAGGCCGCGCAGGAGGGGGCGGACCTTCTGGTCTTTCCCGAATATGGCGCGATGGAACTGGCGTCACTGGACGGGGCGAAGGTGTCCGGCGATCTGAAAGGGTCGATCCGCGCGGTCGCCGGCCGTGTGGGGGCCAGCTACAACCTGCATGCGGCGCTGGCGGCGCGGTTCGGGGTGCATATCCTGTCCGCCTCGGCCCCGGTGATCGAAGGGTCCGCCGTGGTGAACCGCGCGGCCCTGTTCGGCCCTGCGGGTCTGATCGGGGTGCAGGACAAGCAGATCATGACCCGGTTCGAGCGCGAGGAATGGGGCATCGCCGGCGCGACCGGCGGGGCAGGGCCGCTGCGTGTCTTCGACACCGATCTGGGCCGCATCGGTATCCTGATCTGCTATGACAGCGAATTCCCCCTTCTGGCGCGCGATCTGGCCGAACGCGGGGTCGAGATCCTGCTGGTGCCCAGCTGCACCGAGGCGCTCGAGGGCTATTGGCGGGTGCGCATCGGGGCCATGGCCCGTGCGCTGGAGGGGCAATGCGTCACCGTCATGGCCTCGCTGGTGGGCAAGCAGCCCCGCCTTTACGCGGTCGAGGAGAATACCGGGGCCGGTGGCGTCTTCGGCCCGCCCGACCGGGGCTTTCCGCCGACGGGCGTGATCGCGGAAGGAAAGCAGAACCGACCCGGCTGGACCTATGCCACGGTGGACCTTGCCGCCGTGCGCGAGGTGCGGGCCGACGGGCATGTCCTGAACCTCACGCACTGGCCTGAACAGGAGGCCGCGGTGACCCGGCGGGCGCAAAAGCCCGCAGCCTAGAGATTCCCCTTGAAAATCGGCGCGGATCGGACCATTTAAGCGCCTGTCCCGCAGATTGGCGGGATGATTGACGAAGGAGAGACCATGGCCAAGGAAGATACGCTCGAATTTCCCGGTGTCGTGAAAGAACTCCTGCCGAATGCGACGTTCCGGGTCGAGCTTGAAAATGGCCATGAGATCATCGCACATACGGCAGGCAAGATGCGCAAGAACCGCATCCGTGTTCTGGCAGGCGACAAGGTTCAGGTGGAAATGACCCCCTATGATCTGACCAAGGGTCGGATCAATTACCGCTTCAAGTAACTGTTTTCAAAGTGAAACTTATCCTCGGATCCGGCAGTCCGCGCCGCAGGGAACTGCTGGCGCAGATTGGTGTTGTGCCTGACGCCATCCACGCGCCGGATATCGACGAGACCCCGCTGAAGACCGAATTGCCACGCCCCTATTGCGCGCGCATGGCGGTTGAAAAGGCCCGTGCGGTGCAGGCCGGGGACGATAATATCGTGATCTGCGCCGATACCACCGTGGCGCTAGGGCGCAGGATTCTGGGCAAGCCTGAGTCTGTGGGCCAGGCGGCGGAATTCCTGCTGGCGCTGTCCGGGCGGCGGCACCGCGTGATCACGGCCGTGGCCGTCCGGCGCGGTACCCGCATCTGGGAACGCGATGTCGTGACCACGGTACAGATGAAGCGCCTGTCGGACGAAGAACTGAACGCCTATCTGGCCAGCAACGACTGGCAGGGCAAGGCGGGTGGCTATGCCATTCAGGGACCGGCCGGGGCGTTCATCCCCTGGATCAACGGCTCTTTCACCGGCGTGGTGGGCCTGCCGCTGGCCGAGACCGCAGGCCTGTTGCAGGCTGCGGGTTACCCTCTTTGGAAGGACCGCACATGAAGGGCCGTCAGATCATCCTCGACCACCTGAACGGGCGCGAAGCCGCCGCCCTGATCGTAGACGGGCGGCTTGAGGATCTGCTGATCGACGCGGATGGTCCGCGCCCCGGTGCGATCTACCGCGCCGTGGCCGATCGCCCGGTCAAGGGGCAGGGCGGGTTGTTCCTGCGCACGCCCGATGGCACCGCCTTTCTGCGGCAGGTCAAGGGGATCGCGCCGGGTGACACGATGCTGGTGCAGGTGACGGGCCATGCCGAGGAGGGCAAGGCCATTCCCGTGACCCAGAAGATCCTGTTCAAGAGCCGTCATGCCATCGTGACCCCCGATGCGCCGGGGCTGAACATCAGTCGCGCGATCCGCGACGACGATCTGCGCGACCGGCTTCTGGGGATCGCGCATGAGGTGATGGGCGACAGCCCGATGGGCCTGATCCTGCGCTCCAGCTGCGAGGTCGCCGATCCCGACGAGATCGCCGAGGATATCGCTGCCATGGCCGATCTGGCCACCGCCGTGCTTGCCGATACCGATGGCGCGGAGGAATGCCTGACCGAGGGCGATGGTCCCCATGCGCTGGCTTGGCGCGACTGGGTCGAACCGGCCGAGGTTGTGACGGCCGAGCGCAGTTTCGAGACCCATGGCGTGATCGACATGATCGCGGCGCTGCGCGATCCGCGCGTGGCCCTGGCGGGCGGTGGCTTTGCCTATATCGAGCCGACCCGCGCCCTTGTGGCCGTCGATGTGAACACCGGCGCGGATACCAGCCCGGCGGCGGCGCTCAAGGCCAATATCGCGCTGGGCCGCGACCTGCCACGCCAGTTGCGCCTGCGGGGGCTGGGCGGGCAGATCACGCTGGATCTGGCGCCCATGCCGAAGAAGGACCGCCGCGCCTTTGAAATGGCGATCAAGGCCGCCTTCCGCGCCGACAGTATCGAGACTGTGCTGGCCGGCTGGACCCCGCTTGGCCATTACGAGCTGCAACGCCAGCGCGCCCGCGTGCCGCTGGCGACGCTGCTGGAGGAGCAGGGGGGCAAGCCATGACCTGCCCGATCTGCAAGCGCAAGGCTGATCCGGACTACCGGCCCTTCTGCTCGAAACGCTGCGCGGATGTGGATCTGGCGCGCTGGTTCAGCGGCACCTATGCGGTGCCGTCGCAGGACCCCGACGATATCGAGGCGGCCATCGACGCCATCGAGGACGCCCTGCGCGACAACCCGTTGAAACCCCAGTGACACGGGTTCGACACGCCGCCGCACACCGATCTGATGCTGCACGAAAAATTTGTGCAAACCCTCTGGACAGCCCCCCACGCCTCGCCTAGAACGCTGCAACCCGAACGCCTCGCGTTCTCCCGTGCCCGGGTAGCTCAGGGGTAGAGCAGTGGATTGAAAATCCTCGTGTCGGTGGTTCGATTCCGCCCCCGGGCACCACTTACCGAACAAAAACAATATCTTAAAGTTCGGTAAATGGGTCTACCCACCTATGGCCCCCGGCTGTAATCGCCCGGCAGTCGACCAAAAGGGCAGGTTGCGCTCGAATCCTTCGCACAGCCTAAGGTCATTCTTATCGACATTTTTCGCCACAAGCGCCATCAATGTCTGGGAACTTAGGAAGCAGGCATGGAACTCAAGAATTTTACCAAGACCACACGCCACTGTGCCCAAGCATACCCACTCCGTCCAGGGTTCAAGCAAGCGAGGACGAGATAATGTCACCTCGGGGTCCGGATCGACTAGTTACTGGTTTGTTTCTTGGAGCAGCAATCGCATTCATCATTGCGGCAATCATAGACAATCAAATTGGCGTGGCGCTTAAGGAGGAATGGCCAAACCTCCTTATAAGCGTAGCAACTGTTTTTGCTGCGATTTATGCAGCAAGAATTGCGCTTAAAGGCCCACAGGCTCAAATCGAGCAGCAACGGAAGATAGAAGAACGTCGAGAAAACGCAAGGAGGAGCGCATCGCGGGCGCTTCTGCCGATAATTGCCAGTCAAATTCATGTAATTTGCTCAGATGCAATTCAATTCTCATTTCAACCAGAAGACTTTTTTAAGAAGGCCGATGATCCAGAGCAAATTACAAGAAAGTTGGAGCTGAGCCATACGACGCTTGAGCAAATCAGCCGATGCCTCGAAACCGCCCAGCTGAACGAAGGAGTGATCCTACAAGTCATCTTGGCAAAACATCAAGTATGCCTAGCAAGAATGAGAACTAGGTTCGATAAATCCTATGTCGACCCGCATGACATAACTTCAATTTATCATGCAGTCGATTGGGCAATACTTAGAGGATTTAGCAATCACCTATATAAGCTGGGAAGATTAAACAGCCACGACTTGGACGACTATTTGGATGCAAAGAAGTTTAATTTTCCCGACACGCCAAAGCAAGGTGGAAATCTCAATTGGATACTCATCGAAAAAGTGGAGGATCAGCTCGCGGAGTGGGTAGAAGATTTCAAGGGAGTAAAGATCAGTAAGTTAAAGGAAGTGTTGTTTCGTGGTGCCTAGATTTTCTATTGCTATCAGAAAGTAGATCAGAGGCCGGGAGGTGTTCCCCCCGGCCTCTGCCAGCGCCGCGCAACGAACTGGCTAAACATTGCCGCGCCTGTCGGACATTACGGGAACCCGACAAAACCGGGTCGCTTCGCCCAAAGGATAAGGCAGGGTGCGACCGGACCCTATGGCTTAGGCGGCGGGGGCTAGCCTGTGGCGTAGGAAGGCCATGCCGACCGCCTTGCGCTCAACGATCCGGTTCCAGTTCGTCCCGACCGCCAATTCGGCAATCGAAGGCGACTCCGCCGCGACCGTGTCCTCCTGCCAAGCGAAGCCTGCGGGATGGATGGCGAGGTTCGCCCGCGAGTGCAAAATCTGCTGCCCGCCCCCTTGGCCCGCACTGGGTTTGTTCTCAATCTCCGTCCCGTCAGCGACGCGGGGGGCAGTCATCCCCCAACCCACGGCACCGGGGGCGAAGAAGGCAGTCGTATAGACTCCCGTGGTCACGGGCATCAGGTCGTCGATGGTCAGGGCCATGCCCCGGTAGGACGCGATAGGACGCCCCGCGCTGTCCGGCAGAAACTCGATCAGGTCTTGCTTCAGCATCAGCTTGTAGGTGTCAGAATGCACCGCCATGCCCGCCAGTGCGCCCATCTGGTCGCCCAGAGTGCCCACCGCGTCGATCACGCTCTCAGTGTCAAAGACCGCAGCACCAGCGGCGAGGCCCGACACGTCAAGGATCATATCGCCGTTGTCATTCGCCACGTTGTCAGCGATCACGCCATTCAGCGAGGCGATCAGGCGGCGCTGGGTCTGGCGGGTCCAGTATGCGGCGGCGCGGGACTGGATGCGCGTCAGAGCGTCATCGCCGCTCAGTTCGGACGCGAGGTTCATCGCCGACCACGACTTGTGCAGGAAGGACTTCCGCACGATCTGCTTGCCCGAAGTCACCTTGCCGGGGACGGACAGCACATCGGGGTCGTCCGACACGATATCGGCTTCCTCATCACTCAGGTCGTTCCAGAACGGCACCGAGAACGACTCCGCCCCCGCCCGCAACTGGCTCTCGATTTCGGAATTCCGCGCAGCAACACCCGACTGCACGAGGGCAGACGTTTCCATGGTGTTCTGCACGACATAATTGGTAAACTCGGCCGGGACGATTACGTCCAGAATTCTGGTGGGCATATCAGCACCCCTCATTCAAAGTATGGAAGGAAGCGGGACACCCACTGGGCGGAACCGATGCCGCATGGCGGCTCAAGGCGGGGGCGATCACAGGCACAGCCATGGGTCAGCCCCTCTTACCTATCATGCCCTATTGCGTTGTGCGGGTAAAGCGAAACCACGCCCCCCGGCCCGCTGCCACCGCTCTAACACCGCATCACCGTCGAGGCCCGCCAAGGCGCACACGAGATAGAACTCGCCGCTTCCCACCCACCGCTCCGGTCGGCGCATCAGCGGCCCACCAGTCGGGGGCAACTCCATCCACTCCCGATAGAGCTTCCAGTCCCTCACCTCGTCCTCAAGCGCGATGTGCAGGACCGAGGCCCATAGAGCTTGGCAGGACCGCGCCTCCTCCCGCCCCCTTGGGCCACGCTCTAAGGCCGCAGCAACCGCCCCGGCCCGCGCTAGGGGGTAGGCCCGCCCGGTAGCTGGCACGGCGGTTGCCGAGGCTCTGCGAGGGCCGTCCGAGGCCGTCATTACCGCAGGCCAAACCGCGCAGTTTGGCGGGCAGGCTCCTGCTGCGCCGGGGTCGTCCGTCCGGTCTGGTCGCTGCGCGAGCCCTTGGCCCCGTCGCCTTGCGGCAGGCGCATACTGGCCGCGAGATCGGGGATGGCCTGCATTGCTGTCAGCACCCCCTCAAGGTCGAGCGTTTCGGGGGTTCCCCCCTTGGTCGTCGCCATCGGCTTGCCCTCGTCGTTCAGGGCAAAGTCGAAGTGTTCAGCGATCAGGGGGCGCATCACCCGCCACGGCACAACGAAGCGCGGCGCGATGCCCCGCTCAATCGGGTCTTCCAGCAGCACCTTGCCCATGGTC